>JACCDV010951164.1_pt1 | contig 58612 bp, 65 predicted proteins | sample 7446131 | NCBI WGS metagenome assembly JACCDV01 (sample SAMN15323448, study PRJNA562643) | freshwater metagenome | isolation source: river surface water | place: USA:Blue River Watershed | collected 2017-08-17
AAAGCAACGTCCAAATAAGAATAAAGAAGGTGTATGGACGCTGCAGTTAAAAAAATCTATAGCTTCGATTCAAGTGCTCTAAGCCTACGAAAGGTTTTTTATCCTCAAAGAATGTTTCCTAAAGTTTGGGAGGCATTGGATGCATTGATAGATGCAGAATCGGTGTACGTCATAGATAAAGTTTACGATGAGGTTGTACACAGAGATGACACAGTAGGTAAATGGCTAAAGGCAAGAAGAACTAAGATTAAGAAAGTCTTTCCGAATAAGCAATTACATAAGACATACGAAGTCGTTCGAGCTTTTCCTAAGTTGGTTGACTATAACAACAAAAACGAACAAGCCGATCCATACCTGATTGCAGACGCCATCTTTAGTAAGTCTGTGATTGTTACTGCTGAACAGGCACATCTATTCCCAGAGGACCCTAAAAGAAAGAAAGACAAGATACCTAACGTATGTGATCACTACTCAATTGAATACATAAACAATGCTTCGAGAATATCTCAAAATGAGTTTGCTATTCGATTCTTTGAAAAGATGGGTTTAACGGACCTTGGTTAAGCATTTCTAAGGAGTTTTGAGCTTTGTTCTAAGATAACACTAGGAAACGGATAGCTTTCAAGCCAGTTTATGGTTCGGAAATCGTCCTGTAAGGCGAGCCAAGTTGACTAGACCCATAAAAAGTGTTACTCTAAAAGAGTAGCCCTTTTTACATTTCTCCAACCTCAACCAAAAAATAAATGATAATAAAAACTACTTCAGAAGCTTTTACTGTTGACACTCATATCCAAACTGTTCAAAAGCTTGAGATCGGATATCAGGAAGTTGAACTTGAGGGTCCAATTTTTGTTGCTGTCGCTTTTGGCGGCGGTTTTGTCCACTGGAATGATGAATGTGAATTACTTACAGCATTATCATTTGTCAGATTGGAGGCAGGCGAGAAAGCCAGATTCGTAGCTAATACTGAAAGCTTTGAGGGAGAGAAAGGAAAATATGGTTTATGCCTGACTGTCCTCAAATAACCCCATCAACTTCAAGCAATACCGAGTCCATTAAAACATACACCTGTCAATCTTGAGAAGAACCTACCTTCGCAAGTTGGCAGGTTCTTTTTATTATGTATTAAGAATAGAGTTTCAAACATCCTCCCACACGCGGAGCAAAGTTGACTAGACACATAAAAAGTGCTACTTTCATAGGTAGCACTTTTTGTGTTTAAAGGTGTAGCAATTTCAAACAATTATTACCATGAATACACTTTGGGATAGAGATGAATTTACCCTCGTGCGAGAAGATCTCACACACAGAGGAATTCAAAGTTTTCAGCTTCATGCACTCTGGAAAGCTTTGACACTTCTTCAGGAAGAAAAACTTGATGAGACTTTCAGGATTAACGGAGCCAAAGCTCTCATTGCCCACGACATGATGAAGGTGACTGGAATGAAACCAGAGTGGTGTGTCGATGAAATCGACATGCTTCTTGAAGAAATGCTTGCCGTGCGCGCAGACAACTATTGGGATACTGACAGGAAATCTGGAGTTATCTTAAAGTTCTATGACTTGGTTGGAAAATTAATCAACGAACAGGTGCTTCATGGGAGCGCGCTCCAACAGGTTGTCCTGAGCATGAGCCTCGCTGTCATGCGTCACTGTAGGCACAGCATTAACATCATCAGAATCGGAGATGGACTGTCAACAGGCACTTTTTTGAATAATGAGGACAAACCACTCGCTCCATCTTCACAAGATCAAAAACTCCAGAATGGTCAGCACTCTCTGATCTTCGGATAACAGATGAAAAGCTTTCGAAAATAATCCCCGTACCAGGTAAAGCTGACGGGTTTTCACTTTGCTAGAATTATATTTCGAACATTGTCCCAGGTGCGGAGCCAGTTAGGACTGTCAGCCAGTTCTAGTACTAAATTGAACGGAGAAGCTATTGTAAAATATAGCTTTTTCCGTTTACAGTAGGGTTCTGAAGTATGTAATTCAAAAACTGTCTTTTTCGTGCTGGTTCAGAACTATTATCAAAAATTGTTTTTGCTCTGCGTTCTACAGAAATAATAACTGCAACAGTATTTTGGTATTCGTAATCTGCCTTACTGTGTTCAGACATTTCAATTTCAAGCACCTGCATTTGGTCCTGTAGTTCTTGATGTTTCTTGTCATAGATATCCTTAGTAATTACCCGCGGAGCCCTTGTAGAGAAAAATAAAGTATTCATTATCTTTAAATATTGATATAATTCTTTTATGAACCCAACAGAAAAAGGACCAAATAATGAACTTACTGTCCCCAACGAAATTACAACTGGTAAACATATTGAAAACACAGAAAAAGTACCGATTAAGGTAAATGATTTGAGAGACCCCTCTGAAAGAAGTTTTGATTTGGCGAAGTTTCTCACAGTAATTGAAAGATTAAAAAGTGAAGGTTTGTATAAAATAAGTAGAGAATTTAAAGATTCAGATTATGGAAAATATATGAGTGTTGTAGCCTCTTCTGAGTCAGATCACTGGGATGAAGCTATTCAAACCGCTAAAGCCATAGAAATTACCTTAACAACCCCTGCGAGTCGTGGTTTTGAATTTATGAGAGGAAAAACAGATGTTGAAGTTAAAATATTAATGGGCGAGGAAGAAGGACGAATTTTTAATTTTCATTTCAAAGATGGTAAATATAGACAAGGTGGATGGGATGATGTTCACTTTCAAAAACGACTTAGTAGTACTGCAGAGTCTCAAGATTTTACACTTGAAGTTGAACCAAAACCAAAGGAACTTGAGTAGAAACTTTCCAATTCCATCTTTATTTTCTTCCAATTTGCAGTTCTGAACCCGTCCACGAGGGGGAGCCGATGAAATCACCTTATTTTACAAGGTGATTTTTCGTTACCACAAACCGAGTTCGAACCTATGGTATAATTTACTTTAATTATGGACAAAAACTTACTCGCCTTCTCACAAAACTTTATCAATGAAAGATTTATGGCTGTAGTATCATGTGTCTCACATGGAAATCCAAGATCATTTACGTGTTGGTACCAAACATATAATGGATCATTATATCGGGAAAGTAGAACAGCTAGTACCCACTCAAAAGCATTTGAGGAAAATCCAGAAGCAAGTGTGTGTATTTACGATCACAACGCTTCATATCCTAATAACAAGACATGAGTACAAATTTTAGGCATAGTGCGAAAAGTAACAGATGTAAAAGAAATGAAAAACATTGTACAAGTGTTTGCAAACAAGTTTGGAGACAAAGTATTGCAGAAAAATAACATAGACGAACTGTGCGCCGAAGAAACGCAAAGTACTTTTTATGTATTTGCCCCAAAACAACTTAAACTAGTATCTAAAAGTCTGGATGTGCATATGGAAGAGTATGAGGATTTTAATTTATAACTGCGATTCGAACATCCTCCCATACGTGGAGTAAAGTTGACAAATACTTGCAAAAATGCTATCATATTAGTAGCCCTTTTCAATTTCAACCACCATCACCATGAGTCAAAAGATTGTCCTTATTGTCGTGTGCTTTGTCGGCCCTGTGCTACATATTCTCATGATTTCCCCTCTGCTTTGCAGAATGCTTAACCTCCACTAACTCCAAAACATGCCACTCACTATCCGCATCGATCGCACGAAAAAACCAACCTACCCGGAGAACTTCAAAATCCTCCTCAATCCTGGGTTGGAACGACAAGGCCCTCAAGAGTATGAACTCTCAAGTCTGAACCTCTGGCTCCACACAACCCAGCAACGTCAGACACTACATTTCATCAAACCTTTGCATGTCTACCAACATTTGAAGGAACATGGAATGCTCCCGACTTGCCTCACCCTACTTGATGGACAGGCACTCCTCGAACAAGTCACACCGGCAGCATTCCTCAAACAGTTCGGCAAAAACTCTCCAGCCCTATGGGGTTCAGTCATTGAGTTGAACGACGGACGCATCCAAGTGCCCTACATTCAAAACAACTTTGACTCGTTCTACATTGCGTGGATGGAGTTGAGAAACGACATACAAGCACCTGCCTTCAAAAAGCACAATCCCGCGTTTCGTTTCCAGTCCTGACCAACATTCCGCCTTTCGGGCGACACGAAGCCTCCCTTCGTCTCGTACGGAGGGCGGCTTTTCTTTTACACATTCATCAAACTCATTCGAACATCCTCCCACCCACGGAGCAAGTGAAAAAAAATAACTCGAAAATTTTAAATTTAACTTTAGGAACACTTGCCGTAATTGTACCTATTGTATATTCAATGTTTGAGTTACAAATTAAGAATGCTTTTGGTCTTCAGCCAAAGGCATTTTGGCAATCTACAATGATTGATGGGAAGTTTAAAGATCAGAAAACTTACACATATAAAGCTGTTGTCTATAATCAAAGTGATTCAGCCGGTGAGATTGTTGCAACCATAAATGGTAAATATAAAATTGAAGATTTTTCAATAAAAGGATCTAAAGCAATGCCGACGATTGAATCCGACTTACAGAATACTTATATTAAAATCGATCCAATTTATCCAAAAGAGATTGTAGATATCAGATTGTACAGTTCTAGTTCAGAATCAAGTCATTTTGATGTTGGAAGTAAGAATCTTAAATTAGAGGAGGTTTATACTCTTCCTTATATTAAATTATTTGAAAAATCAAATGCGATTACTTATCTTTTAATATTTTATTTAATAGTTTTACTAGTATATTTTGCGTATGATAGAGGGAAAGTTGATGTAATTAATAGACTTAAATCAAAAATGAATGAATCAAAAAAATAATTATTAACGTTCAACTTTGCAAGAAGAATGATATTTTACCTTTGTAACAATAAAGTTCGAACCTAGTGCGCCAATTTTAGTTTCGGCCATTTCTCTATCCATTTCTTTTTCTCTACTCTATCTCTAACAACATCAATTCCTTGTGTAAATTTCGGACTTATTTTTATACTCAAGTTAACCAAATCTTCAATACCGTACGGCGCTATAATTTTTAATTTCCCTTCCTGCACAGTTACTCCCACACAAGTAGCAGTTTCTGGCCAGTGAGCTAATGCATCCTCTGCAGAATCATAAGGAGTGATATTTTCCCAGAGATGAGTATATGTTGCATTGACAATTTCCCATTGAATACCTGTCTTTGTTGTTAAATTTGCAGATAATAATTTATCTGCTTCTTTATCATTTCTATAAGGATCAAAATACAGCAAATCGATATCATTAGTTTCTACCCCTTCTTTTTTAAAACCATGTAAATAATCCCACACTTTATTTCTCACAAAACCTGCACCAATCATCCATTGTGATAGATTTAAATTTTCCGCATTACGAAGAACCTCCATCATCAATTTATCTTCTTGTATTAAAAAAATAATATCTTCTTCAGTCATCCAAATAAAATAGCACACATTAACAAGTCATGAACAATTGACTTATAATATTATATATGGTATGTAAAGAATACGTATGCACCTTATTATTATCTTATTGGTTATCTCTATTATCGCATGGAAACTCGGTTGTAAACATGCAAAACTTCCTACTATTCCCGCTCCAGCCGGAATACGCATTGAAGAATGCCCTGCAGGAAAGTATTGTGTGCTTGGCAGAATCGTCATAAGGAACGATGATCTCAGGGTTCCTTCCAGTCTCAGGAAGCATTACACACTAGTCTTTCCTTTTGGAGCCGAGTCTAGGATGTTTCTTTTAACATCACACGAGCCTCCTGTTGAGTCTGAGGGAATGATCACCATCAATTGACTCGAACCCGTCTTTCGGCGACACGAAGCCTCCCTTCGTCTCGCACGGAGGGCGGCTTTTTTATTGTAATATCAATATTCGAACATCCTCCCACGTTCGGAGCATGTGTTGACAAATATGTAAAAGGTGTTATCGTAATAGGTAGCACTTTTACTTTATTACAACATCAAACCAATTACCACAATGGAACTAACCGGAGAAGATAAAGAAGAACTTGAAAATCAAAAATGGAACAAGCGCAGATAGGCTTTCAGCGGGAACCTGACCAATGAAGAGGTTGATGAAATGGTTAACTATTGCACCATTTCCCCACCTACAACCGTCAAGGAGCAGATTCGCAAATATGTCCTCGAAGTAAAGGATACTAATCCATCCAAAGCTGAGAAGTTTGCAACTGAAATCACCCCACTACTCAGCAAGGACACATTCAGCACTGAACAGGACATTCACGATTTGAGTCTAGTGATCAGTCAGTATATGCATGGATTCCACCTATACGCCGACCTCACCGAAGAAGTTAAAAGTGCAATTGACCACAATCACCCCCGACCGCTCAAAACTTTGACTAAAGTCGCTGATACTCCTTATCAAGTATGGAAAGGAAAAAGCCGGACAGTTCTTTGGAAGGCTTGGCGGGAAGGCAGACCAACTGTGGTCGGATACGGAATGACTGAACAGGAAGCTGTTGACGAATTGAGATATGTTATCCAACCAGATCACGACGGAACCTTGGACGGTCTAGGAAAACCGAGAGGCCCAACCATCGGAGGCAATATGCGGTCACAGGCTTTCTATCAAGAGCACAATCGTAATCAATACGCTGCAAATCCCGAGTCTTGATATTCGTATCGCACACCATTGAACCTAGACGTACTTTCCAAAGTTGCTAGGTTCTTTTTCTTTTATACAATTCCGAACATCCTCCCATACGCGGAGCAAAATTGACTAATTATATAAAAAGTGTTATTTTAATAGGTAGCACTTTTTATCTTACAAGCAAGCAACCCTCACACACCATGAACACCCCTCAAGTACAGGCAGAAGAAGCCCAATTGCGAATAGATAAGGCATTGGCAAAATTGCGGGAAAATATTGAACATCATACCAAAGATCCCACAAAGAGAATCCATTATTTCACCCTTTTTGAAAAAATTTATGTCTTCCTGAGCGAAGGATCACACACTCTGGATGAATTCAATCTCAAACGGACAACACTTCAAGGGTCAGAGCTTCCCGCTGCGGTGAATGAATTTACCGGACATATAGCTCATTATCTCAGCAATGCAATAGATACGATCGAAGCCCATTTCTGGAATGAAGAAAAAACCGATGAGACGTAGCTCTCATTTACAATCCTCCCATGAGAACCATCCGTGACAGGGTGGTTTTTATTTTAATAAACACATTCGAACATCCTCCCAAGTTCGGAGCATTTAGTTGACAAATGTGTAAAAAGTGGTACTTTATGAGTAGCACTTTTTACAATTCACACACGGAAGTGTTTACAGGAATCTAAAATCACACCATCAGACATGAAACTACCTATCCACATCCATACCTCACACGTTTCAGCATCCCAACATTTCGGAAGCTTAAACAAACCACATTTCCTTTTTATCGTCATTCTTGATATCAATGAGCAACTTCTCCCACTTTTTTGTATTGGAAGTCGACACTCCGTAGAACTGTGTTTTGTTGACCCATCTTTTAAAGGTAAAGGATGTAACACGGTTTTACAGTTTGAGATTACCCGACCGTTTACAGACTGGTCCGATTCTCAGATGTCTTCGTATAGGCTTTTGGCAGAAGAATGTTCAACATTATCAGTTCAGATAGACGAATTATTCATCAACTTTGTTTTAAGTGCTTGCTTGAGCGAGAATGTCTATGTTGCAACACATCTTTCTTCTGGAGTTGAGCTACATCAACGGGAGAAAAATGATACGAAAGCTCATTTTCTTGAAGTTTGATTACTTTACAAGGAAAAGCTTGAGAGTCAGTTTTTCGATCAAAAAACCAACACCACCATGTCCAAGACCTCTAGTGGTTTTTTGTTTCATGATTTAAACTAAATTAGTTTTTATATAACCTTATAATCCCACTCATTATCCTCCCTAACCCCAACAGTTCGATAAACAGGTAACTCGGAGAGCTTTTAGTTGACAAATACGTAAATGGTGTTATTGTAATATGTAGCACCTTTAACCCACAGAAAACACATCATGAAAATAGATACGCATATTACCCTTTGCACATGGAAAGGCGGAGGTTCGACATTAGGCACAGTCTGTATGGAGCGGTCTGAAGATGGTCAGAGCATTACAGTCCAATTTGCAACATTTCTACCAGGAGGAGGAACATTAACACCACCATGTCCTGTTATCTTCTCAAAAAAAGAAAAAGGTGACTACGAATTCATCATCCCCGTTTGGCGACAATCTCCTGGTGGGACAACAAGTGCAACAATTACGTTGAATCAAGCCTCAGGAACATATGTCTTTGTTAGAGGTAATACTCCTCAGCAGGAAGACGACATATGTAAAATATCAGATAATGGACTGCAACTTAGCAAGGCTCTCGATCAGCTATTTGGTTTCTGTTAAACCTGCACACGAACGCCCACCAACAAACGAGAATTTTCTCATTTGCTGGTGGGCTTCTTTTTATATAACTTTAATCTTAAAAGTTCTGTAAACAGATAACTCGAGGAGTATTGGTTGATAAATAACATAAAAGGTGTTACTTTCACAAAGTAGCCCTTTTTATTTTTGACCAAATTGAAGATGGATTGTTTACTCCAGTCACAGGAAGTTTCTAACCACCTCTCAACAACACCATTCCTCACGAAAACCACTCGTGACAGGAGTGGTTTTTATTTACGTATTACCAATTCAAACACCCCCAATATGCAGAGAAGAAATTGACAAATACACTAAAAATGTTATCTTCTTATCAGAAACTTCAACCAATCCTGCACCCTAATGAACACAAAAATTATTGCCATTCTTTTGCTGATCTCTCTTCTTGTCAAAACAGAATGGGTCAGCTCGCCTGCTACGATGCTCTGGGGCAACCCAGAATACATCACATACGACGCAACTACCGAAACCTGGACCAACAACAATCCTAGTATCGAATACTGGCGTCATCAAGGGGATGCAGAGCTCGTCAAAAAACTCACAGCTCCTGAAAAGGTTCCGACTCGAAAAGATATTCAACTGACATTTTCAAAAGATGTCTACTACTATGCAATTCCTCGAGTAACCATTCGTAACCGCGGAACTTCGTGTCAATTCGAGACTCGTCCTCCTCGTCGCTTCATCCTTATCAACGTCGAGGAAACTCTTCTTGATCTGACAAATGAAAACGATCGGCAGTATCGAGTGTGGCCACACCTTGGAATTCTTTTTGTCGGCACCGCCGCGCACGAAGAAGGATACGAAGTGGTTTTATGGGACGAACTTGTGCAAGGACAAGTTCCTCTCGAAGAGTTGGTTAAACCTGGTGACATTGTTGGTTTTAGTCTGGTGGTCACAGGAATTGAACGAGGAATGAAACTTGCTACTCAGGCTAAGAAGCTTGGGGCGCGCTACTGCATTGCAGGAAACGACTCAGCAATCTTTCGTTCCAGGAACATCTTAGCTCGACCCGACAAACCAATCGATGCTGTCTTCACAGGCAACAGTGTCGTCGCGGTCAAATCATTTTTCCGCGATATTGATACTGTCGGAATCAAACACATCAAGATTCCAGGTGTTGAAACCACGCCCGACCATCAGCAACGCTCAAATGAATACGTAGCATTACTTCAAGAACAACAGGAACGCAAAACTAATCCAAACTTCAACAAAGACGACGTATTTATTGTTCCAAAACTCAACCTCTTCGGAAAAGAGTATTGGAATGAGATTTGGTCAAACTACCGAAATCAGTTTGGACACAAGCATGCGAATCCTGATACTGTCCGCAACGCACTCGCATTCTTTGCTCAAGGATGTACACGCACTCGCGGAACCAATGTATGCAGTTATTGCACCATAGCAGGAGTTGGTGATTTTCGAATCGCCAGTGACGAATATTTCATACAGACGAAGCAAGCATATGATGCCTGCGGAATCGATATGATCTTTTGCGTCACAGACTCTCTCTATGAGATGGTCCCAGTGCTTGAGAAATTCAAGAGATTCAAGATGAAGTGGAATGCAATGAGCATCTACGGAAGAGCACAAGGAATCGTTCGAAATCCACACCTACTTGATCAATGGCTGTCCGTCGTCAATGACAGACTTCTCTTAAACGTAGGTATGGACTCGGGCGACAACAAGCTACTTCACGAAGGTGTAGTCAAATCTTCCATTACACAAGGATCAAGACTTTCGGAAAACCATGAGGCAGTGAGGCTTATCAAAGCAAGTGGAGCGCATCTTCACTATTCACTGATCTTTGGAATCCCTGGAGAAACACTCGACTCGTGCAAACGCTCGATAGAGTTTCTTGAATGGACAGTGGAAACACTGGGTCACCAGCTCGATATCGCAGAGACGGACAAATACTGGCTCAACTACGGATCGCCCGCAAGCGCGATCTTTCACAGCTACGAGCATGCTGTGCATCTGGCAGGAGTTGCAGGCAAAACCATTTCGAAAAGTGATTGGCAAAAACATTTTGCTTCACACGCAAACGAACTCGTTGTTCCAATGCACGTTGAGGCAGCATGGTATCGCTTCTTCACTCACATCGACATGGATACTGCCGACGAATTCAACAACCGTGCTGCAGCCATTATGGCAAGGCACACAGGGAGCATTCGTGGTCGGGCATTTAAGCCTACTGTGTGATTTCCTTTCTTCAATAATTAACCAAGTCCTCCAGTTAACAGCTGGAGGCATTTTTATTGCACCATAGCCATTCGAACATCCTCCCACACATGGAGCATGTGTTGACTTGACATATAAAAAGTATTACTTTAGTAGTAGCACATTGTAACTTCAACCACCCACCCATATGACAATAACACTCCTTGTTATTTCTTTTATTGCTATATTGATAATCTCAATCAAACATCGCGCTGTTTCAGCACCGGAAGTAGTTCCCATACCAGGTAAAATTCCTATAAATCAGCATCAACACAAGTGTCCAGTCTGCGAAACAATATGGGCACACGGTCCATCATTTGTGTTAGGTAAAGATGGACATAAATGTCCAGTGTGCGGAACTGAGCAATACAGTAAGTATCATCCAGAGCGAGAGTCAAACACATTGGGAGAATTTTTACTCTCACGATTTATGGGAGCTCTTCTCAAAAATAATGAACCTGTTCTTCTCTTCCCTGGCAGTATTGAAGCAGTGGTTAATCAACCCACCGAATATGTTCGCTTTAAATTCATACAGGAAAAACCTTCGCTTGAAGAAGTGAAAGAAGTCCTGATAGAACACTACAAAAGCCTCGGTTGGAGGATTGACATACAAGAACCTCAACAAGGAAGAATTGTGGGTAATGTCTATACAGCAGAGACTGAGACAAGCCTTACCCTCATAAGTTTCTACACCAATGAGGACACAGATGTTCTTGTAATGGTCACCAACTCTAGCCTTGTCTAGTTATCACCCACCCCTCACGAAAATCACTCGTGACAGGGGTGGTTTTTGTTTTACACATATTAAGGTAAATTTTCTAATTGCACACAGTCAAATATATTGATAATCTAGATGTATGAACATCATCACCATCGATGGACATGCTGGCGCTGGCAAAGGAACTGTTGCAAAAAGAGTTGCACAGTTGTTAGGGCTCCAACCGCTAGATACTGGTATGTATTATAGAATCCTTGCATTTGTATCAAAAGATGGAGTTGTTGATTTCTCTCGAATCACCATAGAAAATCGAACATTGCTCATTGATGGAAATCATGTACAGCAAGAAATGATTCGCACTCACGAGATCGGAAAGATTGCATCACATATCGCCAAAGAACCACATGTGAGAAAAAAAGTAACTGAACTTATACATGCAACTATTCCAACCGAAGGTCTGGTTGCTGATGGTCGTGATACCGGTACAACTCTTTTTCCACAGGCACGTCACAAATTCTTTCTAACAGCATCAGCAGAAGTTAGAGCCAAAAGAATTTTACATGACGTACACAGACCTCAAACACATACCGACTTTGAACTTTTACTGGCAGAGGTCCGCGCGCGAGATCATCAAGATGAAACCCGTGAACACTCCCCACTTACACAAGCGGAAGATGCGATTAGAATTGATTCTACAGATTTGAGTATTGAAGAGGTTGTGGGGATTATAACTGGACACTGGCATGCACACGCACAGAAAAACTAAAGCGAACAACCGCTAATCTCAGCCAGCTTTGAAAGCTCTTGCTCTCCTGTACGCAAGACACGATCTGGACCAATCCACGTCGGATACCCTTGTATACCTTTAGCAAGACATGCTTGTATGTTATCAGGACATTCTACGTATGGAACATATGAGAAAGATGAACCGAACATGGCTTTTTGTTTTTTACAGTGAGAACACCACTCAGCACCATACATGGTTACATTCTTTTCAGCTAAACATTGTGCGAAAGCATCAAGTGACGCAGGCGAAACTCGTGCAGAGGTTTCTTCTCCAGTTGATAGTCGTTTTGTATATACAACAGCTCCAACAACTACAGCTATAGTGATAAGTATATATATGTATGTTTGTTTAGTGTACATAGGATTTATTCTTTACAACAGTCTACTAATTTTCCCATAATGTCATCAAAATTCATAGGCTTTTCTTTGTCCACATGATCAGATACTTCAGGTGCAGATATGATTTTCAGTCTAAGTGCAAAAAACATGTTAAATGTTTTAAATCCAAACTCAAACATTTGTCGTGCCTCGTCTTTTTTACCATCAGATTGCAGTTTTGTACCAACTTCCATAAGTCTCATAGTAGTCGCAAGAAGATGTTTTGAAATACACCAACTTTCACCCTCTGTTTTATCAATCATACGAGCAAGTAATGTTTTTCGCATCTCTCGAACCTCATACAGCATATCGTAGTATTCTGACTTTCCTGTTTTTGCACCCGTGAAAAAAAAGTGTTCCTCAAGACTGATAAGATTCATAACTCCTATGGCAAGATCCTCTTCTGTAGAAAGGTCTACACCTCTGTTTTCTTTAAATGCTTCGATTTTCTGTTGTAACTCTTGAAAGTTTTTTGGTATTGATGTCTGTGCCATATGATGTGTATTGTACTATATATATAAAATTGAAACACCAATCGCAAGCAATATCACAAGCAATATAACTCGGGATCTCTTTGTTTCAAGCTTTCGTAGTCTCTCAACCTTATCGAGCATGGCTTTATTTGTAGAAAGTAACAGTATCACAACTAACGGAGCTACAAAAACAGCATTGTAAACAATCAAATACCCAAACCCTTTCCAAAAATTCGCCTGATCATGCAAAAGTCCTAAGACAAAAAGATATGGTCCACCTGTACATGGAAATTCAAATAATCCAACAAGAACACCTAGAAAGAATGATGCTGGTACGGATGCTTTATGAATCACCTGGGCAAGCATACGATGTGAACTTGCCGGAATCTTGAGTTTGATTGGAAAGCTAGGGAAAAATTCCTGAATAAGAGCCAATACACAGTATCCAATAAGAATAATGGCCCCTATCTTTGCTAACCCGTTTGGTATCTGAAGTATAGACAGAACTTGTAGTACACCTAATCCTATCAAGGTATACACAAGAAAAATACCAAATACATACAACCCTCCTGCTTTCAGGATAAATTTTCTATCTTTTTGCAGACTAAACAAAAAAGTAATAGTTAAAAATAAAATAGAAAAAGCGCAAGGATTAATACTATCAATCATTGCTGCCCCTAAAATAACTGGCATAAGCCAGGCAGTGGTATCTATCATGCCTATATTATACAGGTATATTTTCTGCTATACTACCCCTATGACACAAGAAACTCACAATCCTCTTTTTACATTTGACACAACCAACAGAGAGGTGGTTTTACTCGCACTCTCTGAAACAGGTAAAGATTTGGTTGGAGGAAACATGTCTAGTGTATTTGAAGATCTTGCAGAAAATATCGACCAAAGTCTTCGAAACGCTGGATATATATACAACATCGAGGTAGATACGGAAGCTGAACAGATTTCAATCAAACCATTTGAAAACGTAGAGCCTTTTAATCAGGAAGTTTTTGATATTATTGCAGAAGAACTGTTGTTTACAGATAACTTACTACGAGATGATGAAGATGGTGATATGGACGAGGACGAAGACAAGGAGTAAAGACGCTCAAAATAAACACCCATGTTCGCCAACTGGCATAGGTATTTATTTTTCCTGTATCAATTACCTACAGCTTACAGTCTTTGGAATCTCAAACGTTACTTCAGTAAATCCCAAGCTCAAGAACAACATAGAAAGTTGTTGTCTTAGATTTGTCGACGCCTGATCAAGAACTCCTCCCACACACGCAGCTTCACGTATAGAAGTCTCTGCTGCAAGTCGAACTTCAGACTCAAGATCCTTATCTCCTTTTGTAAGTAGTCCACGTTTTCTGTCATAGACTTTTGTCTGACTGTTATCTAGTTTACTATACAATATCTCCGGAGCCGGCAAAACAATACGTAACTTTGTGTCTGACACAGTTACATCTTTTTCTTGTATTTTTGCAAGATCAAAACCTCCAACTACTGTCCCGTGAGCAATTAAAAGAATAGTATCTCCAAAAATAATATTTTGAAATGTATTACCTTTTGTTCCTCCTTCTATAATTTTTTCAATAGTAAATGAAGATGTTTCCAGTTTACTTAACGATTGTATTTTTGTAATGACAGCAGTTTGATCAAGAGAGATACGTGTCACAGGTTTTGTTACTGCAAGTATAAACCGAAACAACAACACTACGATTGCAAGTACCACAATCAATCCAACCAATACCTTGAGAGTTTTTATATACATATTGTTATGGTAGCACGCTTATATGATATACTCTAGACATGATTACAAAGCATACACATGCATCAGGATTAGTATGGAATATTGTTGTATCTCCAACAAAAGATGACATCGCGCACATCATGACAGATATGCATATTCCACAAGAATACCTTGAGGAACTTGAGACTCCAACACCTCAACCTATGTGTATGGATTTACAAGGAACAACATACGCTGTATTCCATGTTCCAGTACACTACAAAAAAGACCCTATACGCCTACACTACGTTGAACAAGAGATAGATGTTTTGATCAAAGATAAAACCATAGTAACTATTTTCTATGACACTCTCGATGTGTTTGATATTGACCCAACATATGCTCTCGCTCATCATACATCTAGTAAACCTCTCGATCTATGGCTTGAACTCCTGACTCATATATACAAAAACACACATAAAGATGTAGATCTTCTTGTAACTAAAGTGAAAGAACTTCGAGAAAAGGTATTTACAGATAAACAACATATTGAAACTATTTCTGATATTCACCGAGCATACTTGGCTATAGATTTTCCTATAAGTGGTCATGCCGACCTCATAGAATCTATACAAGAAAAATATAAACACGCAGTCCAGATAAACCCTTCTCGATCTGCAGCACACACACAAGGAGAACTTCACAAACTTGTACAAAAACTCGACAAACTTAGTGCGTATATCCATGAACTTCGTGATACACAAAGTACTCTTATCAGTGCACGACAAAACAGTCTTATACAAACATTTACCATATTGACTTTTGTTTTCCTTCCTATAAACTTCCTAGCAGCTCTCTTTGGTATGAATGTTATCAACATGCCTATAGTAGGTCATCCTTTAGGGTTTTGGATACTTTCAGGATGTTTTGCAGGACTTTCTTTCCTATTACTTATATTCTTTAAAATCCGTCGTTGGTTATAGATCACTCATAGTACACAACCTATATGAACAATACTGAACTCAAACTTTTCAATACACTCACCAAACAACTAGAAACTTTTAAACCGCTCATAGAGGGAAAAGTTGGTATGTATCACTGTGGTCCAACGGTGTATGATTATCCTCATATCGGTAACCTTCGATCATATGTGTTTGCAGACACACTAAGACGTACATGTGAATTCTTAGGATACAAGGTCGAACAGGTTATAAACATCACTGATGTTGGACATCTCGTATCTGATGCTGATGCAGGTGAAGATAAGATGGAAAAATCAGCAGCAAAGACCGGTAAAACAGCTCAAGAAATCGCGGAGTATTATACAGAAGTATTTTTTCAAAATCTTAAAGATCTCAACATCAACACGAGAGGTACACACTTCCCTCGTGCAACCGGATTCATAGATGAACAGATTGCACTCATACAAAAACTAAAAGATGCAGGACATACATATATCACATCTGATGGAGTGTATTTTGATGTAGCAACATACAAAGAGTATGGAAAACTTGGAAACATAGACCTAAAAGGTCTTGATGCAGGACACAGAATCAGAGAAAACATAGAAAAGAAAACCCCATATGACTTTGCTCTTTGGAAGTTCTCACCTACTGACGGAGCAAAGCGACAACAAGAATGGCCTTCACCATGGGGTGTGGGTTTTCCTGGGTGGCACATCGAATGCTCTGCCATGTCACAACAATTTCTCGGAGAAACTTTTGATATACATACAGGAGGAATAGATCACATACCAGTTCATCACAACAACGAGATTGCACAAAGTGAATGCCTCACACACAAACCGCTTGCTCGTATATGGATGCATGGAGCTTTTTTGAACTGGAAAGACAAGAAGATGAGTAAGTCAGATGGAAGCTTTGTTCGACTACAAGATCTTGTTGAAAAAGGTATATCTCCTCTCGCTTTCCGATACTTCCTCCTACAGTCAAAATATCGCCAAGAGATAGTCTTTGATATGGAAAGCTTACAAGGAGCTCAAACTGCGTATAACAGGCTTCTAGGGCGTGTTAAGAGCGTTTGGAGAGAACTTTCAACCCTTCCTTCTGTCAATAGTATACGTCAAGAGTTGACATCAGAGATCACAGAAAAAATCGCCGATGATTTGAACACTTCACAGGTGTTAGCGTATCTTTGGGATATTGTAAAAAATGAAGATATCATCTCTAAGATTTCACAGAAAGATTTTGAAGATGTTATAACATCTGTAGATTCCCTTCTTGGACTAAATCTTATAGACGCATGTAAAGCAGAAGAAGTTAAAGAGATTCCGGAACATATACAAAAACTTTTTGATGCACGAAACGCTGCGCGACAAGAAAAAAACTGGACCGAAGCGGATAGACTTCGAGAAGAGATAAAGAGTTTAGGGTTTGAAGTTAAGGATTAATATCCATATACAAAGAAAATTTCCCCACCCGCCGAAGCAAGTGAGGAAAAAGGAGATGTGAACTTATTCGTCGATGGGTTCAATGCAAACCAAAATAACAGTCTCGCGAGAGAGGGACAGATCAGAGGAGATAGATTGCATAAGCACTCCAGGCTCGCATCGATGAAGAATTCTATCATTAGGATACACCAGAGGATTGACCCAGTTTGTGAATGTGTTACTCAATCCCTTATCATTAAGGCAACGTAACACATCATGATCAAGATGAGTCAGTCTTACCTGAAAACCTTTTTCCAGTAAAAGTGCATTCAACCGATGAATCTGAGTGCACATGAGAGCATAGTTGAATGAGTCACCCTCACCTTCATACTTCAAACCTCCAACAAAGATCTTCCGATTACGGTATAATCCTGTATGGAAAGGAATACCCAGTTCACTGAACACTCGTCTGTAGAATGAAGGCTTTTCAAAGACCTTAACCCCAAAAGATTTCGCATTCTCAATAAAGGCCGCAAGACCCTCATCAGAAAGATCACTAACATCAAGCACAAGTTTTTTCATAAATTCAGAGAAAATAAATTAAAAGGACAAACCACCCCCACACTCACCCGAGTGCAAAGATGTGCTTATCCTATAACGTATATTTACTTCTGTCAACAGCCCAAAATGTTCAAAATTTTATAGCTCATGACTCAACCCTATATTTAACACCTCATGCGCTATAATCTCCGCAGCATCAGTACGTGCAAACTTTTTTGTACCAGCTACCATCTGATCGTGAAATGCAGCATTATCAAGTATTCTTGATAACTCATGTATAAGAATCTGAGGTGTAAGATTGTTCTCTTCTATCACAAGAGCAGCACCACTTCGAGCATAGTTGTATGCATTTTTTCTCTGATGATCTCCATGAGAATCTGTAATGGGTATGAGTATACTAGGCACCCCCCACACAGCAATCTCAAATATACCAGATCCCGCACGAGATATAATCACACGAGATATACCTGCAACCATTCGCATAACCATACTGTTCATATATGCCATAGGTTTGTAACGCTCAGGGTACGTTGAACCGTTAAGCGCAAGCCTACTCATGCCTGTCACTGATTCTATGTGATCTTTTCCTGTTTGATGTATGATTTGATATTTTTTAGTAAGCTCCTCTATCACTCGAAGCATAATATCGTTGATTCTCGCAGACCCTTGAGATCCTCCCAGAACACTGATGACTGGAATCGCTGGATCAAGTCCAAGATATTCATATGCCCCTATCTGAAGTGGCGTAGCAATATCTTTTCGAACAGGATTACCTGTGTATGCAACTTTTGCAGCATCAAAATACTCAGCAGACTCAGGAAAAGATACAGCTATTTTTTTTGCAAACTTACCCGCCCATGCATTTACACGTCCAGGAGCACTATCGGATTCGTGTATAACTACAGGGATACCAAGAATCTTTGCAGCCAAAAGCGTCGGGAAACTTGCATATCCACCTTTCGCAAACACAACATCAGGAAAAAGTATAAACATCTTTATAAGCCCTATCGCACATCCGAGAGCCATCTTAACGACATCAACAGCATTGTTAATCATACCAATACCGTTTGGATTAATACGTCTTTTACCCGCAGGTACACGTATAAAAGAAATACCTCTATCAAATAGCTCTTTTGGATTATACTCGTTTGGTCCAACATAATATATACGAGGCTCAACAAGTGTTTGCTTACGTGATTCGTCCAGTATTGCATCAGCAACTGCCATAAGTGGGTAAAAATGCCCTCCAGTTCCTCCTCCTGTGATAACTATTTTCATATATATATGAGTATATCATTGTCGGAGTATTGATACCAATATAAACTACCGAACTCCTACTTTTCTCTCTCGCCCAGCACTTAACATAATACCAATAGAAAACAAAGCCATAAGCAAAGCAGTTCCTCCATGACTTACAAATATAAGCGGTGTTCCAGACAAGGGTGTTACTCCAAGCATTGCGGACATATTTAAAAAAGATTGCATAACTATAAGTACCATAAGTCCGACTATAACAAGCGAACCGTATGAGGAAGATCGTGTTGCTATCTTGAGTGCCCGGAGAGCAAACGCTACATACAAACCGATAAGTAGGAGCATTCCCGCAAATCCAAACTCTTCACTTGCAACAGCAAAGATAGAGTCTCCGATAGATTCTGGTAGGTATTTGAATTTTTGTATACTTTGACCGTATCCTCGTCCAAACACACCACCTGTTCCTATGGCGATCAGTGACTGTTGTACTTGATATCCACTACCTTGCGCATCTAAAGTTGGGTGTATAAAAGTCTGCAAACGCTTCATCACATACGGACGCGACATAGCAACAACCCCAAGACCAAGTAAACCAACAACTCCGAGTATGCATACATCTTTGATGTGCCCACCTGCCACTATATACACTGTCACTAGACCGAAAACAGTGATAACAAGCGTATCTGTATCAGGCTGTAACAAAAACAAAATTGCACTTATTCCAATCATACACACCAAAGGCAATGTTCTTCTATAAAAATTCTCTTCTATGGATATTTGTTTACCAAAGTCCTTCATGAGCCACATACTTAGGTACAATATAGAACTTATTTTGAATATTTCAGCTGGTTGAAACTGCATACCTGCAATCTGTATCCATCGTCTTGCTCCACCATGAAAAACCCCTATACCTGGTATAAACACACATATCATAGCTATCACTGATGCGATATACATATAAAATGAACCCAATCTCCAATACCGCATCGGAATCTTATATGCCAGATAAGCCAATATAACCCCACCGACAAGACCCAAACCGTATTGGTTAAAACGAACAGCATCATACTTAACTGTTCCGATAAGCATCAACGTTGCAGAAGAAAAAATCACAAGTCCAAACACAACAAGTGCAATCGTGATAAACAAAAACGGTCTATCAACTCCGGCTTCAATCCGAGCAAGTGTTTTTGATTTTTTATTTTTCTTAGAAAAAAAGAACATGGTAATAGTGTACTTATATATCTTATCCAAGTAAGGCTGTGATAACTCCAACAACTCCACATATCACAGAAACAATCCAGTATCTCATAGTCACTTTAGGCGATGGCCAACCTATAGCCTGAAAGTGATGATGCAGTGGTGCTATACGAAACACTTTTGTATGAAAATATTTTTTAGAGAACATCTGTATAGACGAAGAAAGTGATGTTGCAACAAGAGGAAATGCAATAATCAACAACACCAGTACCTCTTTTGTTAAAAATGCAAACATGGCTAAAACCATAGTGAGTCCAAGCATACCTGTCTCACCGAGATAGAATCGTGCAGGCGGTATGTTGAACCACAAGAAAGCAAGCAATCCCCCTATGATCACACCGCCAAGTGTAGCAAGATCATACTGCGTTTGCGAAAATGCAATAAGTGTATATGATGCAAAAGCTGATATCATAACCCCTGCTGCTAAACCGTCGATACCGTCTATAACACCTCCCGAAAACACACCAAGCACAGCGAGTATAAACAAAAATACAAAACCAAATCCAAGATACATATCTCCATAAAAAGGTATATGAATACTATCCATACCTAGTTTACTGTAGAACCACCATGCACCAACACATGCAACTGTAATAACAAAGAAAATTCTAAGTTTTCTTGGTATACCATCACTCATATGTAAGTCTTTACCATAAATCTGAAGCAAATCATCAACGAGTCCAAATACAGAACCAGCAAAAAATGCAATAACCAAGAGAACAGTTTGGTTTCTTGAAAGAAAACTAATCTTATCAAGAATACCGTGTGTAATCATATGACTTTGATCAATAAACAAAGAGAGCCACTCTTGAGCGACATACGCAACAACCATAGTTATAAAAACAGACATCCAAACAACCACCCCACCAACACGAGGTGTATGGACTTCTGCCTCATGATTGTGAACTTTTTGAAAATCAAGAGACATAGCTTCTGTATTTTCTGTACTTCGTGATTTTCTCTTCCACATAGCATGTTTATACATAATACGTGTTAGAGCAGGAGTAATAAGTATACCCACAATGAAAGAAAATAGTGTTGGAAGTAACACTTTGAGTGCACTAAGGATTATCATGTACACCAGTATATCAAAAAACACTCGCTTCTGCGAGAGTTTTTACCACTATCCACTTATGCATTATAGGAGACAATGCTTACTGTTCTGCTTCTGTAAAATTCTTCAATGTTTGAACCACATGTTCGTATTCAGGTAAATCTTCTATACGAGTTATACCTAGATGAGTCAACATATCAAGAGAAGGCGCATACATGAAAGATCTTTCATCTTTGGGATCTGGAGTACGTGTCACAAGTCCACGCATAAGAAGATTTCTTAAGATAAACTGTGAGTTTACTCCTCGAATATGATCTATACCACTGCGAGTAATAGGACCTTGATACAATATAATCGTTAATGTTTCCAAAGCTGATTTTCCAAGATCTTTTTGCAACTCTTCTTTTGTAAGCTGTGTGATAACATCACTCACATCGGGATGCGTTCCGAGAGTTATCATATCATCATATTGCACTATCACGATACCTCTCCCTGATTCTTTATACTGTTCATCAAACATATCTATATATTTTTGAACATCCGCAACTTCAATCTTAAGATCTTTCGCGATCTCTTTGCAAGTTACAGGTTCACCTTTAAAGAAAAGGTATGCTTCTATTTTTTGTATTATGTGTAATGATTCGTGATGTTGTGTCATAAAATTATGTTGTTATGTATATGTTGGTGTACCTATATCTATACTTTTAATATCTATCTCATCGAACATCTTTTCTTGTTCAACAAGTATCATGTTCTGTTTTACAAGTTCAAGTAATGCTAGGAAACTTACTACAACATGTTGTTTTTTTTCTTTCACATCCACACCAGTTTCTCCATCTTCTCCTACTCCGCGTGAGGAAAATTGTGTAAATGTACACGTAAGAGCACTTTGAATTCGAGTTGAAAGTCTTTGCATCATCTCTTCAATACTTACCACCTTTCTAACCTTTACTTCAGGTATTTTCTTTTCAGGTTTTGGAAGCTTGTGTATCACTCGTGATATAGCCTCGTGTATCTGTGGTATCGATATATCTTGTGATGGTGCAAATATACACACATCTCGTCTAAAGTTACCCTCAGGATAGATAATCTTTTTTCCAAACTGAGCTTCAATCTTTTTACTCACAGCACGAACAAATTCGAGGGTTTTCAATCTTCTTTCAAGATCAGCAATATCATCCGTTTCCTCTTCTGTAGTTATGATTTCAGGTAACAATGATTTTGCTTTTATAAGCAATAACACAGATGCAATACTTACAAAGTTAGTTTTCTCTTTTATGTATACAGGATCATGTAACCCTTCTATGTACTGCATAAACTCTTCCGTTACTTGCGCTAGAGAGACCTGATTGATCAAAAGCTTTCTTTTTTCAATAAGATTCAACAACACATCAAGAGGACCTTCAAAATGAGGAGTTTTCAAGACATACGTTGTATTTTTTTGTAGAATTTCTATAGTTTCCATAACATAATAAGTGAAATCTATCTAGGAATCGCACGAAGTTCCTGTAGAGCAACTTCTACTTGCTTTCCTTTTTCAGGAGCCCCTCTAACATCAGCAATACCTGGTGGAATACCATGCCACTCATATCGATTTTCCATAAATGAAACCCCTTTTCCTGGTGTTGTGTGAGCGATGATGACAGAAGGTTTTTCTGTTTCTTTTTTTGCAGATTCTATAGCTTCTGCTATAGCTTGTATATCATGACCGTCTATGGATTGTACATGCCAGTTGAAGGCTTCATACTTTTTATCTAGTGGATGCAAAGGCATAATATCTTCAGTATTTCCGTCTATTTGAATATGATTTCTGTCTATGATTGCGATTATATTTCCAAGCTTTTCTTTTGGCGCCATAAGAACAGCCTCCCATACCTCTCCTTCGTTTTGCTCTCCATCACCCATAAGACAGTAGATATATCTAGGATACTGAACCTTTGTCTCTGAACCAAACTCTCGTTTATCTACAAGCGCCATACCTATAGCTTGAGATAATCCACATCCAAGAGGTCCTGAACTGTTTTCAAGTGCAGGCAAAAATTCTCTGTGTGGATGACCTTGCAACGGTGAATTAAATTGTCGCAATGTTTTAAGTGAATCAACAGAAAAATATCCCACATGAGCCATACTTGCATACAATACTGGACAGATATGACCATTGGACAACACAACTCTATCTCGCTCCACCATAAAAGGGTTGGCAGGATCATGTTGTAAACTATGAACATACAACGTAGCAAAAACATCAGCCATACCAAGTGGACCACCAGTATGACCTGACTTTGCTTGAGCAAGCATTTCAATAATAGAGATACGTATGTCTCTAGCTTTTTGTTGTATTAAGGTGATTTTTTCTTGAGGTATCATGTTGTGTGTAGTAAACGTATTTATTGTAATACAGATTCTGCAAATATCGTAAAATCGGTTGGATTAATTATTTTAAGGTATCTATATGTTGTAAAAGAAAATTCACGTGAGGTTGTGCCTAGGTTATGTATATACATCTGCCGACCACCATATCGCAATGGTCCAAAATCAATATAGACCGTAGATGACGATACACCTTTTGTATTTGTGAGCCAAAAATGATATACACCCTTCATTTCTGTTGGTATGTTTACATTTTCAGTAACCATAGAAAGTCTGGGTCCTGATTGACTTATCGAAACAGTACCAGTGTTTGGTTTTTGTGTGTTGTTCGTATAACTTCTACCTGTAGTTATAGACCTGATCGTTGTATATACTTCAACAGCCTCCCTGTCACCGCCTGCATATGAAAACAAAGAAGTGGTTGGATATATTGCTTCCACCTGACGCATCAACTGATCACTGATAGCAGCTATAGAGGTTGTAGCGTTTCCTCCAAACATAATCTTACTGATAAAAGGCAAAACACTTCTAAAATTTACAAGAATCATGATCATAAGAACCAGTGCAACTAAACCTATGAATTTTCCAATAATATTCATGTAGATAGTATATCAAGTATACTACCAAAATACTAAGGTACATGTGTGTATGATATACATGAAAGCAGCTAGGATGTAGACGCTTGGATGAAAACATCGAGCTATTATTACAAACTATGCAAACAAATCTGTAAAATACGAAACGTTTTCTGTTGGATTTCCATCTTTAAAAATCCCTGAACCTATCACAAGACTATCCGGAGATATGTCGAGTATGTCATCTGCAACGTCTTCGTTCACACCACCATCACATTGTACAAAAAGATGTGGATAATCTTTTCGTACTCCAGGAATCTCTTCAAGCCATCTAGTATCAAAATCTTGACCTTGTACCCCAATCTGTTTGATAGTCATACACTGTAACCCTATAACACCAGGAGTTGTCAATACTCTAGTCAAGTCTTGCTTTTTCTCTTCAGTTGCATGTTGTTCTTTCCACTCTGTATATGTATATGCAACATATACATCCATAAGTAACCCTTGCGCAAGCTGTATGGTTTCTAAAACTCTTTCAGTAGAATCGATAGAAGTTGGGTGAATCACAACAGAAGTAGCTCCAATCTGTGCCCAAACACCGATGTTTCTCCACGGATCTTTAATCATGAGGTCAAACTGATACTCAACACTCTCCCAAAGCGGTAAACCGATCTCTTCAGTCAAGAGTTGAGTGATGTGAAAATTTTCCTCTATGCGACCAGTTTTTATACCACTATATGGCCATGTTTTAGATTGCACATACAAACCATCACATATATCTACATGCACTTTTTGTACAGATTGAGCGACTTCAGACACTCGTTCATCTATGTCATCAAAAGATGATTCTAATATTCCTGGGATAATCTGCATATATTACTTTTTTGAAATATCTTCTATTTGTTTGATTCTTCGCATGTGTCTAGGTTCTTTACTATAAGAAGTTTTTAACCATACATCAATCACTTCAAGAGCATCAGCGATTTGTATAAATCGCGCACCAAGAGAAAGTACATTTGCATTGTTATGCTCTCTTCCTAAAGTTACAATCTCTTCTGTATGTGGTCCACCGTAACACACTGTTGTTCGAACATATGGAAATCTTCCTGCAACTATCGCTTCACCTTGCCCACTTCCTCCAAGGATGATGGCTACAGTTTCAGGATTTTCTTCTATATCTTCTTGTGCGTTTGATACTTCTATAGCTGCTTTTTGTATGTAAAATGGATAATCATCTTCCGGACTTAAAGTTGTTGCTCCATGATCTACTACATCATACCCCTTATCTTCAAGATATGTTTTTATAGACTCTTTATGAGTAAAACCCGCGTGATCTGTTGCAAGGTGAATTGTTTGTGGCATATATGTATATATAGCACAAATTTGCGGAGATATACATAAAAAAAGCGCCAGAATTTGGCGCGATGATATTGTGATGGTGGCTAATGCATGAGAAGGCTTTCCAAGCTCCTTCCTCACCAAGATAGCGTTGACTTCCTATCCTAGACTCTACTTTTCTTAACTTTTTTTTGGCTTTTCAATAACAATATTTGCAAGAATAGTATCTTCCCCGTGGTAGATACTCTCACTTTTCGTCCTTAGCCACCTCACAAACTATGTGTCAACATATACATGTTAACGCACCTACTGATTATGTCAATAGGTGTGTGTTATGCCGCCGGCAGGCATGCTTGTCTTAAAAAACTATAGATTTTCACTCACCTTCACAACATGTTGCATAAGGGCGTTTGTATACCCTGCCTCGTTGTCATACCATGCAAGAACTTTTACCAAGTTTCCATCAACAACTCGAGTCATCTGAAGATCTGCGATAGAAGCATGTGAGTTTCCAACTATGTCTCGAGATACAAGACTTTCTTCTGTTACATCAAATACTCCTTTCCATCGAGCGTCTTTTGATGCTTCTTTCAAAAGCATGTTTACTTCTTCTTTTGTAGTTGGTCTCTTTGAGATAAATGTAATATCAACGATAGATCCCGCAATAACAGGAACTCGGATAGAGATGCCATCAAACTTTCCTGCAAGATCTGTTACTACTTTTGTAGTTGCAATCGCTGCTCCAGTTGAAGCTGGTGACATGTTCATAGCTGCAGCTCTTCCTTCTCGCCAGTCTTTTTTGTTAGGAGCGTCAACAAGAGCTTGTGAAGCTGTGTATGCGTGAGTTGTGTTCAAAAGCGCTTTCTCTATACCAATAGCTTCGTGAAGAATATGAATAAGTGGTGAGGCAGCATTAGTTGTACATGATGCGTTTGAAGTGATGCAGATGTTTTTATCTGTAAACACGTGCTCGTTTGCACCCATAAGTACAGTTGCTCCAGGAAACTCAGGTGTTCCATCTTCTTTTGCAGGAGCAGAAAGAACAACTCGTTTTGCACCAGCTTTAAGGTGAGGTGTTGCTTTTTCATAACTTGTAAATAGACCAGTAGACTCAAGAACAATGTCTACGTTGTGAGCTGCCCATGGTAAGTTAGCAGGATCTTTTTCAGAAACATACTTCACAACTTGTCCGTTGATAGTGAACGTAGAGTTTGCTTTGTCAACACTGATGTCGAGATTACTTCGTCCGTACGCAGAATCGTACTTCATCAAGTATGCGATATTTTCAATATCAGCAAGATCGTTGATTGCAACAACTTTGAAGTTAGGATTTTGTACTGCTAGTTTTAGGAATGCTCGGCCGATTCGACCTGCTCCGTTGATTGCGATGTTTGTCATGGTGGTTATTGTAGCATGATTATAGATAGAGATAACATATTGACCAATTAAATTAAAAATATGATAGACTAGGAATACACAGATTAACCACGAACTTTTATTATGATTACTGATATGATCGCTAACCTTGGAATCACTGACTCAGAGTGGAGACCACTTTTCAGTGAACGTCTAGACTATGAAGCATTTAGAGACTGGTATATAAAAGAAACAAGGGATGAGTTGGAAAACTTACACCTTCTAAGCATCAAAAGCAACCCACCTCGCTGAACCTAACCATCAGCTCACCAACAGAGAAGGCCACCTTCCATGTGTTGGTGAGCCTTTTTTATTTTCATAACAATACTTCAAATCCGAGTCAGAAGAAAAAATCATCTCACTATGAGATGATTTTATTCTGAATTTTTTTTAAAAAGCAATTTTGTTTACCCATTCTTCATCATCTTCAAGAACACATCGTGAGATATATTTACCTTACCCTTACCTCGCTCTTCCATCTTCTTCTTTCCTTTCTTTTGTTTATCCAAAAGCTTGTTCTTTCGAGATACATCTCCACCGTACAGATATCCCGTCACATCTTTTCGCATCGCAGCAAGTGTTCGCGAAGCAATAATTCGTCCGTCAACTTTTGCCTGAATCTTTGTATTAAACATTTGTCGTGGGAGATGTTTTTCAAGCTTATCTACCGCTTTATTTGCCTCTTCATCCGCTCGTCGCATAGCAATCACACGTGTAAATGCCTCTACAGGCTCCTCAGCAACAAGAATATCCATTCGTGTTACATCTGCGTCTTTCATTTCAAAAAATTCATATGAGAGTGAGCCGTATCCAGAAGAAACACTCTTAAGCTCATCAAAAAAGTTTCTCATAAGCTCTCGAAGCGGCATGAGAATAATCAAACAAAGTCTTCCATCTCCAAAGTTTTGTGTTTCGATCAAATCCCCTTCGTGATCATACAGAAGTTGGTAAATATTTCCTGAATACACTTCAGGAGTAATAATTTCAAGCTTAACCCAAGGCTCTCGAACATTTGTAACTTGCCCATGCTCTGGAAATAGCGATGGAGAATATACAGTTTTTGTCTTACCATCTTTTGTCGTTACTTCATATGTAATACTTGGTTGTGCAATCACAAGATCAAGATTGTACTCTCGCTTCAAACGCTCTGTAATAATTTCCAAGTGTAAAAGTCCTAGAAATCCAGACCGAAACCCTCGCCCCATACTTCCTGAACTTTCCTCTTCAAACGAAAAGGCAGAGTCAGAGAGTGAAAGTTTTCCAAGCGATTGTTTCAAAAGCTCGAAATCATCAGCATCTTCAGGGAAAATAGATGCCCATACTACAGGTAACGGCTTCATATATCCAGAAAGTTCTGGTAGTGGATTCCTATGAAATGTAATCGTATCTCCAACGGTCGCAACTCCAGATTGTTTAATACCTGTCACAATATACCCAATCATTCCCGTCTCAAGAACATCTACAGGTTTTTCTTGTGGTGTAAACACTCCAACCTCAAGTGCAAAGAATTTTTGTCCCGCAATCTTAAATGTCAATTCATCTCCTTTTCGTACAGACCCATCAGTTACTCGAATAAAAACAATAACACCTCTATGGTTTGAATACTGAAAATCAAACACCAGAGATCGAAATTGTTGTAGACCATTGTTATCTTTTTCACCAAACTCAAAGGTTGGTGCAGGAATTTTCTCTATAATAGTATCAAGGAGTACAGGAACACCTACTCCTGTTTTACCTGAAGTCTCAAGAACATCTTCTGGATTACATTTCAAAAGTGCACATACTTCTTTTTTAATATCATCAATTCGTGCAATCGGAGAGTCCACCTTTGAAAGTACTGGAATAATAGTAAGACCTACTTCCTGGGCAGCTCGAAGCGTAGTTAGAGTTTGAGCCTGCACACCCTGTGTTGCATCAACCAACATAATACACCCCTCAACAGCTCGAAGAGCTCGGGATACCTCATATGAAAAGTCTATGTGTCCTGGCGTGTCAATAAGGTTTAATGTATATCCTTTATATTCCATACGAACAGGTCGCATCTTGATCGTGATACCTTTTTCTTTCTCAAGTTCCATGTCGTCTAGTACCTGGTCGGTCATCTTTCGCTTTTCTACGGTGTTTGTAAGTTCAATCATCCGGTCAGCGAGTGTTGATTTACCGTGGTCGATATGGGCTATGATACTGAAGTTTCTAATCTGCATGTGGATAGTACTATACAATATTTTAGGATTTTATGATAGTATACGACTTATCCTGCCTTGGACTGTCCTTGGTGGGATATGTTTTATACAAGCACTCACATTATAACGTCGAAGTTTATGGAATATCTCCCTATCGCATTCTGTTTGATACTTGTGCTCGTCTGCGGAATTACAATCTTGCACCGAGGTCTTAAAAAACCTTGCAGGAAAAGACGGTGTTGTTTCTTTAACATTCAGGTCATTGTATCCACAAAGAACCTTGGCCAATGTAAAGTATATTCAGGCAGACATCCGAATCCTCGTCAGGACCTTCTGCATATCTACAAAGACCCTGGAGAACTCCATGGCATGATTCCATTTATAGAAATGATTCCTCAGATTCCTATCGGCCTGTTGCCCAAGCTTTTTAAGGAATTGTTAGAGATTGACGGTTTGGAACCGATTCTTGAAAATCTTGTCTTGGAGAGAGACATCTCTCAAGATGCGGTAAGAGCTTTCGGTGCAGTATATCAAAAAAAGAATCACGAACCAGAACAGGGTATTTTAGGACTTTGTCACCAAGATGACAAATGTCTTATTCCTCATGCATATCCTGTCATAATCTTTGAGCCACCACCTGATGCTGCAGCCTAGCCCCAATCGCCCATGTCCCCTTTTCTTACGAGAGGGACACGGGCTTTTTTTGTTCATATGCGCTATAGTATAAGTACATTTTATACATACCGTATGCAAGATATAACGCACAAAATCAAAGACGTCTGGCAACACGCTGGTTTTCAGAAATACTTTAGAAACACAGGATGGTTGTTTATCTCTAAAGTGTTCATCTTGGTAATCAATTTGTGCGTTAGTATTCTTATTGCAAAAAAATTAGGTCCGGAACAATATGGAACATTTAGTTTTATTATTAGTTTTGTAAGTATTGTGGGTTTTACATTGTTTTCCATAGATTCCCTACTCATCAAGAAACTTCACGATGATAAAGATCAAACAAAACAGATATTAGGGTCTGGAATTATTATAAAACTTATTAATAGTTTTGTTACAATCCTTACAGTAACTCTAACTGCAATACTTTTCGCGAATACACCCACAACCATATTGATGGTTTTTGTATATTCAACTTTTACAATATTTCAATCTTTTTCTGTTGTTGATTATTATTTTAAAATACACGCAAAAAATAAACCTGTATCTCTTTTAACAATTCTCGTAGTTATACCCTCATCATTACTTAAAATAGGCTTTTTGTACTACAATGCACCGCTTATATATCTACTTTTCTCTTACGTTGCAGACCATGCACTAAATAGTATTGGATATATATATTTATATAAAAAATATATTGGAAATATTTTCACAATAAAACCCATCAAAAAGATTATGGTCGATCTCATGGTTCAATCTTGGCCTTTTTCTTTATCAGCGCTTGCTGCAGCTATATATATTCGTGTGGATCAAATATTTATTAAAGTACTCTTAGGGTCAGAATCCCTTGGTTTATATGCTATAGCCGTAAGATTTTCTGAGGTTTGGTTTATTATTGCAGAAGTCTTATGTATTTCATTGTTACCAGCCATACTAAATGCAGAAAAAGATAATCAATCTTTGTTTTTACGTAGAAGTAAACATTTGTATAGTCTACTTTTTTATTCCGCAATACTTATTTGTATAGGTATGTACGTACTTTCTCCAATACTTATACAAACATTGTATGGTGATGCATATGCACAAAGCATACAAATACTCCGTTTATATATATGGTCAATTATTGGTTTTTTCATACTAACAGGTTTAAATCAATTTTTACTTGCTGAAAATAAATTTAAAACAATGTTATTACTCAATATTGTAGGAATGGTTTTAAGTCTTACATTAAACTACACACTTATCCCAATATTTGGTATAACAGGTGCTGTTATCGCAAACATATGTGCATACACGCTTCCGGTTATATACATATTCATATTTTTTAAAAGAATGAAGCCTCAACGAGCTGCGTGCATTGCAGGTATTTTTAAACCACTTACATAAATAGCAAATGACTTCAACTACACACACAGCAGCAAAAAAATTTGTATCTATTATCTGGGGATATAACACAAATATGCATACTTTTGCAGCTGAAGAAAATTATCATCTTCACATACTTAAAGTTGCCAAAGAACTTGGCTTTAAGCCTTATATCATTTTGCATGGTGATCGTTCTTCTATACAACAAGATCCTCATCTTGATTCAGACACAGAAATCATTTCATATAAAAACATATTCCAATACATATATCTAGTAGTAAAGTTTTCTTTGTCTGGTAGTTTGTTTTATGTAAACAGTTTAGAGTGGCAATCTTTTGTCGTACCCTTTCTTGCGAGAAAAACAATATTTATGGCCCATACACAACCAGAAAGACAAAGTCCACTGAAGCAAAAAATCCAGAATTTTGTATACATTTTTTTTACAGCAATTAGACTCAATAATGAAACTGAAAAAGATTTTTTAATAAAAGAAGGGACTGATCAAAGAAAACTACATGTTATACCTCTCGTCGTATCTCAAAATATCTTTCGTTTAACGGATACACAAGAAAATAGAAAAGATTTAGTATATTTTGGAAATGTGACACCTAAAAAGAATTTATCGACGATACTTAAGGCATTTAAATTAGTACAGACTCACCATCCAGAAATCAAGCTTCATATTATAGGTAATATATACGATAGTAATTTTATGGCGACAGAAGGTGTGATAGTACATGGACATATGCCACAGGATAAAAATTTAGTTGCATTATTAAACAAAACACGTGTATCTGTAAATTCTTCTCTAGATGAAGGTCAGTGTGTAGCAGTATACGATACATCTCTCTGTGGCAACGCATTATGTCTACCCAATATCATGTCATTTAGAGGAGTTTTCAAAAACAAAGCTCTTTTTCATGACATATATGACCACAAAAAATTGGCTGAAAACATATTATGTTATCTTGCTGATACTGATATACTTATAAAACACAGAGATGCTTGTATTACAATGATACAAAAAGATTACTCAATACATACTATAGAAGAAAAACTTAAAGAATTATTGTCAAAAACTTATTAAACACATGCTTACAAACTATACACGAGTCTTATATGCAATACTGTCAGAATGTAGAAATTGGCCAACTATTATATACGCAAAGATATTTGACAAAATTATAGATAAAATTATTTTAAGAAATAATTTTACAATCTATGTAAATGGAATTATTGGTAAAGCAGATTTATCAATGTTTTCTGAAATATTTTATAAAAAATATTATAACCCTAAAGGTTTTGAGATACGGGAACATGATATAGTCTTTGACATCGGGGCAAATAGTGGATTTTTTACATTTTATGCAAGCCAACAAGCTACATATGGAAAAATATATTCTTTTGAGCCCCTCCCTTCTCTGGTAGAAAAAATAGAAAGAACTCTTATGTTAAATAATATAAGAAATGTGCATGTAGAAAATATGGCCGTTGGGAAATTTTCTACAGAAAATGTATCTTTTTACGTATCAAAAGAACACAACGGCTGTCATAGTTTATACGAAAGAGAAGGTGAAGTGGAAAAGATTAGTGTCACAACGATAACACTTCAAACTTATTGTGCAAATAATAATATATCAAAAATAGATTTTCTAAAATTAGACTGCGAAGGTGCAGAATATGATATTCTTACAACAGAAAGTATTGAATTTATCAAAAAAATAGTTTATAAAATTTCTATGGAATATCATGATAACATAAACAATCATACACATAAAGAAATAGTTGAATTACTATCCACTCATGGTTTTACAACTACTGTAAAAGATGGATATTTGTATGCACTAAACAATAATTTAAAACATGGATAGTATACCTAATAAAAATCTCGCCTCTCAAGCATATTGGGATTCTGGTTATAAAGACTTGGATTTCACTCCTATGCCGAAAAAGTATCCGATATGCAAGATGTTGTTTAAGCACTTCAAGACTACACAAGATAAGACCGTGTATGAGATAGGTGCTTTCCCTGGCAGATTTTTATACCACTTTGGTACACTTGGATATCAGCTTCATGGTATTGATCAGACAACATTTTTACCGGATATGGAAAAATGGTTCTACAAGGAAGATTTTTCTATAGGAACCTTTGTCTCTGATGACATATTTAAATTATCTTTCGAAACAAAATACGATGTTGTCTTTTCTTCTGGGTTTATTGAGCATTTCGAAAACTTTGAAGAGATTATAAAGATACATGGAAATCTTACAAAGCAAGGAGGTCATGTATTCATCACTGCTCCAAACTTTTCAGGTGGCGTGCAAAAGTTTCTGCATACACATCTAGACAAAGAAAATCTAAGCAGACACAACCTAAGCGCTATGGATGTTGAGAAATGGAAAAAGGTACTCGTTCAAGAAGGATTTGAAATAATAGAAGCAGGATATTTTGGAGGATTTGATTTCTGGGCAGATAACGAGAAAAGAAACATGTTCAAATACATCGCAACAAAACTTTTAATTAAATTAACACCAATCCGATTCTTACCAAACAGTCGATCTTATTCACCAGAAATTATATTAATAGCAAAAAAGAAATAAATATATGGGTATAGAATATAACGCATTACAAGCAATACATAAAGCAAAACTAGCAGGAGCAACTCTCAAAAAGACTGCTACTATTGGTAGGCAAGGACAACATGTGAGTCCTAAGACTGTTTCTTTTTTGAATCTAAAAGAAAGTGATGCTCGAGCATTGGACACAGAGATTTATGCTGACAAACTATTGAAAGTTATGGGTGCCCAAACTGTTGATTCTTTTGATTTCTCTACATACGAAGATGCGACATTTATACACGACATGAATACGCCGATTAGTGATGAATACAAGAACAAATATTCTCTTGTATTTGACGGTGGCAGTTTAGAACACGTATTCAACTTCCCTGTTGCTATCAAAAACTGCATGCAAATGGTTCAAGTTGGCGGATATTTTATTACAGCAACTGTATGCAACAACTTTAGTGGTCACGGATTTTATCAATTTAGTCCTGAACTATTTTTCAGAATATTTACTCGAGAAAACGGATATGATCTAGAAGGAGTATATATCAGTGAAAATAATCAATGGTACAAAGTAAAAGACCCTGCAGTGATACAAAGTCGAGTAACATTCCGAAACAATCAAGAGACATATATTATTGTTATTGCTAAAAAAATAGCTAATGCCAATATATTTGCAACAACACCTCAACAAAGTGATTATGTAACCTGTTGGAATGCAGGCAATAGTGAGAAAACAGAAACTTTCAAAGCAAAAGTTCTTAGAAAATTAATCAAATTATATAAAAGATATTTTATAACATACGATACAGCTTTCTTTGAAAAGCTAAAATAGATATATGAAAATTGCACTCTTATACATATGTACTGGTAAATACGATATATTCTGGAAAGATTTTTATTTAAGTTTTGAGAAAAACTTTATTTCAAGTGCTGAAAAACATTATTTTATCTTTACCGATTCTTCGGATATTTTTGATGAAAACGTAAACCCTCGTATTCACAAAACATTTCAAAAAGATCTTGGATGGCCCATGAACACCTTGAAACGGTATCAGATGTTTTCTACCATCAATAAGCAACTTCAAGGGTTTGATTATATCTTCTTTTTCAACGCAAACTTATTATGTATTGAACCTATTACGGCCGCAGAATTTTTACCCCAAGGAGAGGAAAAACTAATTGGAGCAATTCATCCAGGATTCTATGGTAAACCAAAAAATACATGGCCATACGACCTAAGTAAAAAGTCTCTATCGTCAGTTGATATAGATAAGGCACAGTATTATTACCAAGGAGCAGTAAACGGTGGTGAGGGTGTGTATTTTCTGCAGGTTATAGAAGAGTTAAAAAACAATACAGATACTGACCTACAAAACAATATTATTGCTCTATGGCACGACGAATCTCACTGGAACAAATACCTGAGTGAACACACGAATATTGTAAAATCACTGACACCATCATATCTGTATCCAGAAAATTCTCACATCAATCTAAAACCAAAAATCTTTATGCGGAATAAGGATCAATTTGGACACCTTGAGAGTATACGAAACATGAAGGTTAAGTTTTCTAAAAAGTTTGTTAGAAGTCTGTACAAACGAATTAAAACAAAACTGACATACGAATTATTTAATCTCTATGACAATACGTTTTTGACTAAGCAAGGTATTTTTAAAGATGAAAAACATTGTTGTGTGCAATCTGACAGAAAAATATCTGTTGTTATTACATATTACAATCGACACAATACTATTCATAAAGCGTTGTATACAATACTACATGACACACGCGTTGGTGAAATACTTATCGTAGATGATCACTCGGAAGAGGATTCATTTGCATATTTAAAAGAACTAGTTGCAAAGCTAAACAATCCAAAGATCAAAGTTATTCGAAATGAAGTAAACCTTGGCATGTTTAAAAATAAAATACATGCAGTCAGTCAAGCAAAATATGACTGGGTTGTATTACTCGATTCTGACAATACATTAACAACACGATACATTAACTCGCTGTATATGATTCAAAAATGGAATACAAAAAATATGTATTGCCCATCTTTTGCTTGGCCACTTCTAAACAATGAAAGTATTGCAGACAAATCATATACAATGGAATCAATGAAAGAGATTTTGATTCATGATTCACATATCCCTAAACAGTTTTTAAATCTTGGAAACTTCTTTGTAAACAAACACGAATTTACTATTGCAATACAAGAATACGCAACATGTGTTCCATATGCTGCTGATTCTATATTTATAAACTACATATGGTTAGCAAAAGGTAATACTTTGTACATTCCGAAAGATTGCAGATACATTCACAGGGTTCATCCTGATAGTACTTGGAAAATACAAAACACTGTGTCAACTGTAAAATTTGAAAACATAAAGAATGCAATACTAACTCTAGAAAAAGATCCTACAAAGATAATCTAAGTACCGCCAGTATCCGAACTATTATTGATATTACCTTCATATGCAGATTAGCTTTACGTGTCACCTGATTGTCATGTATACGGTATAGAATAAGATCTTTAGGTATATTATGTCCTGCCCCTACTTTAAGAATTCGTGTCCACAATTCATAATCTTCGTTATGTTTAAAATTTCTATATCCACCCACTTGAGATATAACTTTTTTTCGTACAATTACGGATGGATGAATAAACGGGTTGTGTAATATTGCATATTTTCTGATGGCAACATCTTCAACAGGTGGATATTGTAATCCCCCTCGCATTTCTCCATCTTTGTTTATCTTTGTTGCCCAAGATCCACACACAACTACATTTGAATGTTCTTCCATATATGTGAGTAAAGTTTCAAATCTATGAGAAACACACACATCATCAGCATCAATACGCACAATATATTGTCCTTGTGATTCTTTTAAACCAAGATTCAACGCTTGAACAATACCGCCGTGATTAGCCTCAACTAGAATAATTCTCTCATCAGAAAAACTAGTTATAATCTGTTTAGTTGTATCAGTAGATCCATCATCGATAATAATATATTCGAAACCTGTATATGTTTGATTCAAAACACTCTCTATAGTCTCTCGAATATACTTCTCGCCATTATATACCGGCATAAGCACACTGATCTTTGGTGTCATATTATGATTGTAACACATATGATATAATGATTGAAAATGGCTATTACTGCACAAAACACAACAAAAAGGCTTGTTATTTGGGGTCTTAAGACCGTTTATCATACCCATAGACACATACACCAAGCATTTTATAAAAATGCTAAGAAACTTGGGTACAATACTATTTGGCTTGAGGATGATAAGAAAAATCAAAAACACATCCAGGCAGGCGATATCATCATTGCATCTGAAGTTTTAGGCAAAATGATTCCTAAGAAAAATGTTTTTGAAGATTACAACTTACCTGTCCGAACTGATGTAAAATATTGTTTACACAATTACAGCAATGTATTTAAAAGTAGATTAAAGAAAGATGTATTTATCAGTCTGAGTGTGTATTCAAATCTTGTACCTACTGGAAATACACCCTTTGATACTGCTCGACATTTTGATACGGAAACGCGAACATTGTATCAACCGTGGGGTACAGATTTGTTAGTTGCAGAGTTTAAAAAACCCACATTCAACAAAAACAAATTTGTATTTTGGATTGGAAGTATTTGGAATAATGCAACAAATCAAGGAAATGTACATGCAATTGAAAAGTTGAAAAATGTATTGAAGACTCATGCTATACGGTTTATGCAACTTCGATTTATTCCTGATTTTCTTAATATTTTCTTTATACGAAGATCACGAATCGCTCCAGCTATTGCAGGAGAGTATCAGGTAGATATAGATTATTTGCCATGCAGAGTGTTTAAAAATATCTCGTACGGACACCTAGGTATTACCAACGTGAAGAAATTTGTAGATATACTTGGACCCGAGTATGTAATTACAGAAGAACAGCCACTTGAACATGTAGTTAACAAGGTATTACAATTGTCAGAAGAAGAATATATCCAAGAAGTTATAAAACAACAAGAAGCAATCAAACATTATACATATAAAGAATCGATACAATCTATACTACAATGCCTACAATAATCCCCCTCACAGGAGGTCTTGGCAATCAACTCTTCCAATACGCCCATGGACTAAAACTCTCTCTTGTTGATAAAAAAAATGTTGTATTTGATACATCTTTTTTTGCAAATACAGGTAGAGATACAAACAGACCATTTCTTTTGGATAAATTCAACATTAACACCTCTTCCTCATTCACAGAGGTCAAGATTTCGATATTTGCAAAATACTTTAAAAAAATAGCACAAAGAATTACAGGTGATTACGGATATTATCAAAGTGAAAAATATTTTAGAGAAGTAAAAAGAGAGATACAGCAACAGTTTACCCTTAAGAATCCTTTGTCACCTGCTTCGCAAGATGTAGCAGATCAGATACACATGCAACCTCGATCTGTCTCACTACATATTCGCCGAGGAGACTATGTCAAAGATTTGAAGACAAATCAACATCATGGTGTGTGTGATTTAGGGTATTATCGTGCTGCAATAGATCACATGAAAACACACTTAGATACTCCTACTTTTTTTATTTTCTCAGATGATATTGCCTGGGTAAAAGAAAACCTTGATGTCACCGATGCAACATACGTTTCAAATCCATCTATTCCTGATTACGAAGAGCTTATACTTATGAGTATGTGTCAACACAATATCATAGCGAACTCTACGTTTTCTTGGTGGGCAGCGTACCTCAATCAATATACACAAAAAATCGTTATCGCCCCGAAACAATGGACGGCAAAAAAGAGTTCAAAAGAACTTGGCATATTGCCAGCAACTTGGTTACAACTATAGTTCATCATCCTTCGGATACAAGTGTTAATTCACACCCTTTACAGGGTGTGAATTTTCCTTGTCACATCCCCAACATCTTTTTCAATTCTTCTGAATCAACATCTTTCTTCTGTACTTGTTTCTTTTCCGGAACGTCTGTATATCGTGGAACAGAGATAGGTGTGTCAACACCCTTGTCCATATTGACATCCTTCTTGACTTCGTCTTTTTTTGCTACAGCTTCCTGTAATGCTTCTTTAAGTGCTGATGCAAAAGGGTTGTGTGTTCGAGGTTCTCGCTGAACTCGTTGTGGAATACTTTGTTTTGAATGCGATTGAGGTTGTTCTTGAGGATGTTGTTGCGGTTGCAATCTTGGAGCATCTCTCATATCTCGACGAGGTGCAGTATCACGTCGCTCAGTATGAGCCTGAGGTCGCTTTTGAGTTGGTGCTGCTTGTCTTGTATATGAATTATCGACAACAGGTCGTTGTGGAGCATGGGATGCATTTCCGGCAGCCTGCACACTTTTGGTTACTGAAGCAGGTCCAGCACTACCACCACCCAATGTCCACTCTAAGATATGACTTTCAACATCTTTTCGAGCATGAGTATATAACTTTCGAGAAGACTCTATGATTTGCGATACAAAACTTTCAGTTGGCTGCGCCCATGGACCGAGTCCTTTTGCAGAAAAAGCCTGCGAAGTCACACCATTAATCATAAGTTTCAAATACATTTGAAAACGTCCTATGTTTACAAAATCCTCTACAACAAACGTTGGCTGAAATTCTTTTTCAAGAGCTTCACCATCATCTGCACCAACTCGAAACGCAATCATGGTTCCAACGTTACCAAAGATAGCATCACGAACTACTTCAGTCATCTGCTTTACGTATTGGTGAGCCACGATAAGACTCAACTTGTACTTTCTTGCTTGAGCAAGAATCTGTGCAAATGAATCGTTCGTAAAGTTTTGAAACTCATCTACATAGAGATAAAAGTTTGGAAGATATTTCATCTCTCTGTCTGGCACAGTCGCACGTGACATGGCGGCAAGGTATATCTTTGTTACAAAAAGAGAACCCAAAAGGTTTACTGCATCTTCACCAATACGTCCGATAGAAAGATTGATGAGAAGAATCTTTTTTTCATCCATTACCTTTCGTATATCAAAAGAAGATTTTTTCTGACCTATAATATTTCGAATCAGACTATTTGAGATAAACTGCCCTACCTTGTTTTGTATAGCAGGTGTTGCTTCAGCAATAGTCTTTTCTGTATATGAGGCAAATTCTTTTTCCCAATACATCTTTACTGTTGGTTCTTTAAGCTGTTTGATCACGTTGTTTCTAAACTGCTTATCAGAAAGCATACGGTTCACATCAAGAAGTGTAGCGTCAGGAACCTCAAGAAGCGCAAGAAGTGTATAGTTTAAGATGTATTCCATACGAGCAGACCACTGATCTTGCCAAAGCTTTTTAAACGTACTCATAAGTCCAGATACGATAAGTTGTCTTCGTACAGGATCAGGCTCACCACCTGCATCAGCCTCAACATCTTCAAGCACGTTGAACGCTATAGGATGTTCAAGGTCAAACGGAGCGATATATATAACATCTTTAATACGGTGTTCTGGAACATATTCCATAAGCAGATCAACTGTCTTTCCGTGAGGATCAAGAAAAGCCAGGCCATTACCATTCTGTATATCTTGTATCGCCATGTTTTCAAGTAGAGTTGATTTTCCCATACCAGTTTTACCGATAGCGTACACATGACGAAGTCTGTCCTCATCATAGATACCAAACTTACGTTCTTGATTTCGGGAATCAGCTATACCAAAATATGTGATTTTCTTGTCTTCCTGCATATGAAATTATTATATCATATTGCTTACATCCACTCTATGCAGGATAGTAAGTTACTCCACCTGATATGTCACAGATCTCTTAAGATAGTTTAACAGCTTTGCCACATCACTATCTTTCGCATCACTTCGAAGCACCACAATCACAACTGTTCGGACTCCACCTTTTGCCATAGGGACTTCAAACAGAGAAACTGTTGTTTGTCGTGATTGGTCTATATATCCGTTTTTACCTCCTACAAATCCAGCCACAGGAAGAAGACCGTTTCGGTTGTACCATGTATGTCCTTTTATAGAGAACTGTTTTACCCGAGTCATATCGTATATCTCAGGATCTTCTTTATGAATATATCGAGCCAACTTCAAGAGATCTTTAGGTGTCGCTGTGTTTTGAGGATCGAGACCACTTGGATCACCATAGTATGTATCCATCATATCGAGAGATTTCGCTTTCTTGTTCATCTCTTCTATGAAGGCAGCATGACCGTATTGATCAGCAAAAACCTCTGCTGCATCATTACTTGATTCCATCAAAAGTGGAAACAACAAATCTCTCAATCGAATCTTTTCTCCAAGAGCTAAACCTCCTTGAGCACCGTATGCTCTGTTTGCATCACGCGATACTATAGCCACGGTTTGCATATCCATCTTTTCTCGAGCCACAACTGCAGTCATAAGTTTACTTACTGAGGCGAGCGGATACACTGTATCTGCATTTTTCTCAACTATGATTTCACCTGTTTCTAGATCAGCTACAAGATACGCTTTTGAACTAAGTACAGGTGGTACACTTTTTTCAGCAACACTATATCTATCTTGTGACAACACATCATCCCCTCCACCTATAGTTCTACCTTGAGCACCAAGCTCTCCCTCTCTACCACCTATAACGAGCGTGTTCTCGCTATACTTGTTTATATTGTTAGACAACGCAGTCTCACCAATCGCATCTGTATACCCGATACGTGATACTCCTGGAATACCTAGATCAACCTGTGGAATCTCATCAGTTGTATCTAACGCAAAAGGATTTGTACCTGCTCGTACATACACTTCATCAAAAAAACTTTTTGGTTCAACACCTGATTCAATCAATGCTGTACGATTCTCTCCTGTTGCGTTATCTATAACAAGGAGTATTGTCTGAGTAAAAAAAGCGACAACTGATACAGATATAATTATAACCCCTATAAACCAGAATATATTTTTTGCTGAAAAGAGAGTTTTTGGTGTATATACCGAACTTGATACGTCTGTAGCACTTAACGCTTCAGTGTGTTGCACATACTGATCAACTTGTTCTAGTTTTTGTTTAAGTGTTTGTGCGTATTCGTTCATGCTTTTTTTATTTTAAAATATATCCTTCACAGTTACAACAACCATAAGTGTTATAAGGAGTAGAAAACCAATAGTGTTGAGACCATTTACAAACTTTGTGTTAAGCCGTTTTCGCATAATACCTTCAACAAGAGCTATAACAATTCGACCCCCATCGAGTGCTGGAAACGGCAGTATGTTCATGACAGCTAAAGATATAGAGATGAGTGCAGCGATAAACAACAAAGATACAAATCCTTCTTGTCCGGCACCACCTACAACTTTAGCAATTCCAACTGGACCAGACACTTCTTCCCAGGAAGCATTGCCGACGAATAATTTACCGAAGAACCCTATCACTCCCGCACCTAACTGAAGTGTTAAGTTGTATGTTCCCTGTGCTCCGTATGTGAGTGCTGGGATAAGAGGCATACGGATAGATGCAACTTCTGCAAGTGATACCCCTATCGCTTTTTTGTTTGGAGTAATAATATATGAACTTGTTGCACCAGCAGTGTTTGCAATAACAATCACAGATGAAGTCGCCTGTTGTATCACAGCTTGAACATCTTTTGCTTGCTTGATCGGTTGACCTTGTATAGATTCGATAATTATACCAGCTTTTATTCCAGCGACTTCAGCAGGACTATTAGGTACAACTGATTGTATAATCACAGACTGTGTTCCGTGTATGTATTCTTGTGGTATGCCGTCAGTTGAAGCTTTTGAAGTTCCAATCATAAGCGACAGAGAAACAAGCATCCACGCAAAGATGATGTTGAAAGTTACTCCTGCCACAAGGACAAGAATCTGTTTCCACCATGATACATTTTGAAAACTTCTGTTATCACCAAGGTTTAGTTCATCCTCAGGATTTTCACCATGTATCTTTACATATCCACCTAGAGGTAGTGCGTTTAGTGCGTATGTAGTCTCACCATATGTTTTACTAAAAATCTTTGGCGGGAATCCTATCGCAAACTCATCCACACGTATATTGAAAAGCTTTGCAACAAGAAAGTGTCCAAGCTCGTGTACAAACACAAGTATAGATAGAACTAGTAAAAATAATATAGTTGTTACCATGATGTTATTGGGTTGTTACTTCTGTTTCTTTTTTGCTAAAAATAGTCTCGAGCACGTTAGTTGCGGCAGTTGTAAATCCATCTAGGTCTTTTTTTGCCTTTGTAACTTCATCTTCAGTCATAGAACCTTCTTTCTTTTGTGTTGCCATGTCATCGTTTGCAACTTGTCGAGCTAAACGAATCTGCACTTTAGCTTCTTCAAGTTTCACTTTTGCAAGTTTAACGAGTTGTATACGTCGCTCACCTGTAAGATCGGGAAATATAACTCGTATACCTTTATCATCTACTGCAGTAGACACCCCAAGATCAGCTGCAACAATACCCTTTTCTATGGCACGTATAAGTGATGCATCCCATGGAGATATACGAATAGTTTTTGCATCTTCTATACCGACACTTGCAACGTTCGAAAGTGGAGACATCTCTCCATATGCTTCAACTCGAACTTGATCAAGAAAAGATATACTTGCTCGTCCTGTTCGAATGTTACCATACTCAGCATGTAACCAGTTTTCAGCAGCTTTTGTAGCTGTATGAAATGTATTGAAATTATAAGTCATATAGACGCCATTATAGCATATCTATACAACTTATCACACCGTGATTTTTTCAAATAATTCTTGTACAGAAATACCGTGTGAACTTGCGAGTGTAAAGAGAAAATCATGATTGTGTATCACAAAGAAATATGCTGGGATTGTCCCCTCCACAAACACCCCTCGTTTACCATGGACCTTAAGTTTATATACTACAGCAGTTTTTTGAAATAAAACACGTGATATATCTCCAACAACCCGCATGATCTCTTCTGTATCTTTTTTTCCGAGCTGTATCTCTTGAAAATGAATCAAACCTTCTATCTGTTTAGATACAAGCGGCATGCTGATATATACATCTTCTTTTCGAAAATGAGGCATAGAGACAATGTATATATGTTCACCTTGTACATGTTCTCGTAGAGTTATGTGACCATGTGTATGTCTAAGAGCCTCTATATGTTCAGCTAGTTCTGTATAATCATGAGCAAGTCTAGTTGTATGCAAATCAGGCACACGAGTTCTATACAAAGAAGAAACCACGTGTACCGGTAAAAAAACTTTTCGAATATGTTCACTTGCTATAGATTCTGCTGGGGTAAAGCTTTCATTGTACTTCTGCATATCCACATACACTTCATGAGGAATCTTGGCCATCATACCGTGAGTCTTTATAAGGGACGAAAGTCTCTCTGTATGATGCGTAACGGCATCTATAGCGTTATATATAGAGACATACTGTTGTGCATGTGCTTTACAGAAAAGTGTAGCAGCATCATAGGCAGAGCTTGGGCTGTGTATATAGATAAACGCCATTGGATACAACTTTAAAAGAGTTGTTGGATCTATCTTTCGTCCCTGCATCAACCACTCACCGCTCTCTGTGATGGCGCATATATCATGTATACAACCTTCATATATCTTTTCAAGAAGAAGAGTGTTTGCGGTTATGTCTCGTTGAACTTCATGTGCAAGTGCAAGATCTGCAACGTGCGCACGTTTGATGTGTAAGATTCGAAGACTCATATATGTGTAAGTATATCATGATACAAATGAAAACCCACCTTCTGTCAGAGCATAGTGGTGGGTTTAAAGGAACATCAACAGATTATGAAGCAATAAAAACAAATGATTGTTCAAAATATCCTTCTACTGTTTCAAAAATAAATTTTGTGCTTTTCTGTGATGCTACTCTACGACAGTGTTGAGAAGCAGAGACAGTCATCTGGCTTGCAACCTCTTCTTTTTGATTGTTACGAGTAACAGAAGAAAACTCGAGATCAATCAATCGTTCGTCTGTAACATGCTGTGTTACACGATCAAAGATAGCATGGTGCGGAACTCCGTAGTATGTAAAAACAACAGCATGACCAATAAAACAATTAAAATGAGTATTTTTGCTCATAATCAAGAAAATTAAAAGTTTAAAACAATAAAGAGCAACACAGAACATCTGTGTCATATAATAGTATACAATGAGTATATATCTGTGTCAAACAACCACACGGTATCACATCAATGCATTTTTCCTCTGCTTCTTTCTAAAGTATGCAATAGCAAATCTATGTGCTTCTGCATTTATCTTATACACATCCTCAGGAGTCACACCTGTAGGCAACATACCTAGTATCTCTTTTGCTTTATGTCTATCATCTTTTACAACAGATACAACAGGTATTTTTTTATGTTCCACTTCAGCCAGTGCATCTTCAGCAACTTTTTTCTGGACCTCATTTCCATCTGTTATGATCACCTGAGGCATTCCCCACTCTGTATGTGTCAAGCGTCGTGTCAAGACTTCACGAAGTGCAGCAGGATCGTTAGAACTTTTTACTGTTTTTATAATAAACTTTTTATATTGATCTTTTTGCAACTCCCCATCTTCCATAACAACCATAACACCTACCATATGTTGCCCTTGCATATGTGCTATATCATACGCTTCAATTCTAATATTTTTCTCTGACCCCTCTACACGGGTTTGTCTTTCTTTTTTTATAAGCGAAACATCTCGTATATGTGTAAGTGCATATATCTTTTTTTGTATCTCTCCTGCTTTTTCAAACTCTAACTTTTTTACACGAGCCTTCACTTCTTTTTCAAGTATGTGCACTATACTCTTCACATTACCACCGAGAAACAGAGTTATTTTTTTAACCTCTTGTGCGTATTCTTTTTCTGATATCTTTCCAACACACATTCCAGGACACAACCCTATGCTTGCATTGAAACACATCTTACCACTATTTGGGATACATTTTTCATCCTTGTATGGAAATATTTTTCGTATGATTTTAAGTGCATCACGAAGCTGTATACCAGAAACAAATGGACCGAACATGTGACTATAATGTTTTTGATCTTGTCGTTCAAGGTTACGTCCGCGAACCATAAGTATGGTTGGATATGCTTCTTTTGTGACAGCAACATACCAGTAACTCTTATCATCCTTTTCTTTGCTGTTATAGTGAGGTTGATGTTGTTTGATGAGTTCAGTTTCAAGTAAGAGCGCCTCAAGCACCGACCCTGTTTCTTGATACTCTATAGTGTCGGATTTTGCCACCATATCAACCAGAAGCATCCCTCGAGTTTTTATGAGATCATGTGAAAAATAACTCTTAACACGGTCAGACAAGGATGTGGCTTTACCTATATATAATATATCCTTTCCTTTTTTAAAAAAGTATACACCGGGATTGTCTGGAAGTTGTATGTTTTTAAATTCATCGGTGGTCATATATATACTATATGTTATATCACAAATACTACCTCTCAACCTCACTCGTAGTAGAAACACCGCCCTCATCGTCAAGTGGAACCAAAGGAACATATATATCTACCCTATCCTCTTTCAATACACTGAGATCACACGCATATGATGCACATGATTGAAAAACATCACGAAGATAAAAAGCTGCTCCTCGAGTTGCTGATGATGGTGCTTTTTCAAGCATATACACAACAGCATACTTCGGATCTGTATATGGCCAAAATCCCATAAACCACGAGTTGATATGTGAGTTGCCAACCCCTATCTGTGCGGTTCCTGTTTTTCCTGCCATCTTTAAACCTTCTATATGTAATCCTTGTGCAGTTCCTGCAGTTACAGTGAGGCGCATACCTTCATGTATCTCAGTATATATATCTGAACCAGCATCTGTTAGTTTTGTATTGATGTCTATAGTACCAACCGGCTCACCTCTCGCAATACGAAAGGTAGGTAAAGACTTTCCTTCACGTGCAAGAATCGTTGTCATGGAAAGTGCTTGTATTGGTGTGATTTGGAAACCGTATTGCCCTATAGATGAGTGATATGTATCACCAAGACGCCACGCATCACCATTAAAAACCTTTTTCTTCCACTCAGGATCTGGTATGATTGATTTTTTTGAAGAGAAAAATGTATTGTCAAGAGTATTGTCAAGTCCAAAAGCTTTTGCATAATCTCGAAGTTTACTTATACCAAGCCCAGGTTTTCCTGGCACACCCCCACCCACTGTGTAAAAATATACGTCAGAAGAAACCGCGATCGCTTCACGTACATCGGTATATCCATGAGCTTTCCAGTCTCGAAAAATCGTAGGCTTGTCTTTGTTATATGGGTTTGGCACGCTCATACTCCCTGTACTTAAGATTTTTTCCTCCGGTGAAATTATATGTTCCTTAAGTGCAGCAAGTGCAAATACAGGTTTAACGATTGATCCTGGCGCATACAACCCAGATGTATATCTGTGCAAAAAAACACTTCGTGAATCTGTCAGATATTTTTGGATTGTGGCAGTATCTGTGGCTGTTGTCATGATGTTCGCATCAAAATCAGGATACGTCACAGCAGAAAGTATAGATCCATCACGTACATCAACAATCAATCCAACACCACCAGTATATCCACTTTCTACAGAAGCTTTTCGTATCGAAGCATACACACTTTTTTGTATGTCACTATCGATCGTAAGATACAAATCTTTTCCTTTAACAGGAAGATCAGCTTTTGTTTCAGAAACTGTTTTACCTACTGCATCTGTTTCTACATATACAGATCCAGGTTCTCCTGCAAGCACTGTGTTGTAATACTCTTCTACTCCACCCATAGGTTTTGTATCATGTGTGATATAGAAACCTGATTTATCTTTTCTTGGAAATTTGACATATCCTAAGAGATTTCCAAACCCTCCATCTTTTGTATAAAATCTATTTCCAATCGCATTGGATTCATCAGTTGTATTCCATGCAAGAGGTACCCCATTTCTATCGTATATAGCACCACGAGGAGCAAATATAGGTACTGACTCAAAACGATTATTTTCAGCCTTTTGAGCATATATTGAACCTGCAATAATCTGTGTATTGTATGCTGAGTATACAAAAAAACATACAACACAAACTATCGCAAAAGATATGGTGTACAACACACCACCTCCAACAGATTGGACGATTCGACCTTCAAGTTGTGTTGTATCATATGCAGGAAGATTTGCCTGATCAAGCAAAACATCTTCAGGAGCTATTTCTGTATATCTCTTTTTTTTCATATTAGTTATGATATGAGTCACCTATACGTACTTTATATATCTGAAAAGGTGCAACGAGTAATTGGGCATATATATTTGTAAATGTAGAACCGGTATCTTTTTCTACATAACTTACTCGGGCAACAGGCGCAAGACCAAGTTCTGTCCGTACATATAACAACGTATCAACAGGTATTGCCTCTTGTGGAGGAACCTGTGCCTTCATCTGACCATACCCAAAACCTTCAAATACAGCAGTAGTGAACAAATCAGATGAAGATGATGTAGTAGCCGCCGACATATCATCTGCTACATCTTCCAAGAAAAGATTATGTCGTTGTCCTGAATCAGAAAACAAAATAACTTGAGGCTCAGAAGATGATCCATATAACAACGTTCCTATCAATATATCTTTATCTGGCGCATATACTAGCGTAGCATCGGGGTAGATAGAACCATTGTCTTTAAAAACAAACCTGTCAGTATATCCAAAAACAGGCGACACATAATACTCATGATCCTGAAGAGAAGATGTACGTAATGGAGTAACCTCAACAGGATATACAACACCGCTCATATGACGAACAAAAAACGCATGTACGGCATATCGTGTAAAAGGCAGTGTGTACCCAATCACAACCAAACACATAATTCCAAATATAATCTTAAGTACAATATTTTTAAATTCAAACAAACCAACTCTCTGTCCTGTTCCTGAAAATTTCTTTGTTGTCCCTCTACCGAACAAAGATCCGAGTCGTGAAATACTTCTACCACTTGTTTTTCCTGCAGAACTCGTAAAAGCATCACTAGATAAATAGCGACTTGATAATCGTGTGCCTAGTATACTTTTTTTACCGCCCGATAGGTAATTCATCTTCATTTTCTATAATTAAATCATAGTATAAATCAGTATTCTGTGCGATAGCACCAGCACCTCGTGCAACAGCGGTCAGTGGATCTTCTGCAACTCGTACAGGGATTCCTAGATATTCTGTAAGTGCCTCGCTAAGATTTTTGATAAGAGCACCACCTCCAGTAACCCAAATACCATGAACCATGATATCAGATATGATTTCTGGTGGAGCAGATTCAAGAACCTCCTTTACAGCTTCAAACAAAGAGTCAGCAGACAGATGTATAGCATCATGAATATCACTGTCTGTAAGAATAATTTCTTTTGGCAATCCAGTCACAAGATCTCTACCTCGAATAGTAGACGTGATTGGAGGATTTTCCGGCGATACAGTTGCAAGTTCTATTTTTGCAAGTTCAGCACTTTTTTCTCCTACAAGAAGTTTGTATTCATTTCGTATATACGAGATGATATCTGTGTTAAATCTATCTCCGGCAACTTTTAAATTCTTCCCTTTTACAATTCCACCAAGAGATATGATTGCAATATCAGTAGTACCCCCACCAATATCAATAATCATATTACCTTTAGCTTCATGCACTGGAAGACCTATACCTATAGCCGCAGCCATAGGCTCCTCTATGATATACACCGTTCGAGCACCTGCATTTCGTGCAGCATCACGCACAGCACGTCTTTCTACGTTTGTCACACCGTATGGTACTCCAATCACTATAGTAGGTATCGTTGTAACCTTGAGCGTGTCAGCTGCTTTTCGTATCACATATGCAAGCATCTCTTCAGTAATCTCAAAATCAGAAATCACTCCTTCAACAAGTGGTCGAATTGCTGCAATATGTCCTGGAGTCTTTCCAAGCATAATCTTTGCTTGATTTCCAACAGCTACAACTTGATTTGTTTTTTGATTGACAGCTACAACAGAAGGCTCATCTAAAACAACACCTTTACCATCTACATATACGAGAGTGTTTGCAGTACCAAGATCAATACCAATACCAAGACCACCTTTACTGGTTGTTTTCTTTTGTAGGAGGCGGTTAAAAAATCTGAACATGTGATTTGTTTATATCATATCTTGTCTATATAAACCACTTATAAGACTCTGTTATACATACAAAAACACTCACACGTATGTGTGAGAGCCTTAGGTTCGCAAAGAACATATATTATTATAATATCTGTTTCTTATTGATGCAAAAAGTTTTCTGTGGATAACTACTCAGCCGCAACGGAATCAGCAGGTTCATTAATCTTTAGATTAACTCGTGAATTGTTTTTCATTCCAAAAACTCGAAGGAGCGTTCGGATAGCTTTTGCTGTTGAACCATCTCTCCCGATAACCTTACCCATATCTGCTCGATCGACCTCTAGACTTAATAGAACACCCATCTCATCTACTGTTCGAGTGATCTTTATATTGTCCTGATTGTCAGCAAGTGACTTTATGATAAATGTGAGAAATTGTACGTCTGCTTCTTGTGATGATGTCATATGATTGTATTGATTACTGATAAAGTTGGTAATGGATTAAGTATATCATGAATATTAAAATAAAAAATAAAAAGCCAACACTTAGTCGGCGGTGAAGGCTTTTTATTTTTTATTTCGCAGCTTCCTCTTTTTTGATTGGAGCTTTTCGAGATAGAACGTTTATCTTCTTTCCTTGCATGATTCCTGTTGAAACCATAAGGTTATGAACTGTTGGTGATAGTTGTGCGCCGTTTTTTACGTACGCAAGAATCTTATCTGCTTTAAATGATTCTTTTTCGATTTTTGTTTTTCGAAAATCAACTGATCCAAGAATCTCAATAGCCTTACCACTTCGTGCAGCGTATTTTGAGTTTATTGCAACCAATCTATATGATGGATCGTTTTTTCGTCCAACTCGTTGTAGTCGTATGTTTAACATAGGGGAAAATATAGCATATATGGAGAATAAAGGCAAATACACAGACATGTATATCTCTAAGGTACTGGATGGTATATTGACACACATATATAAGCGTGCCATTATATTCACGTTAAACGGTTTTGTTCTTTGTTTATTTTGATTATGAAATTTCTTGTTATCTGGGGATGTGCTGCGTATATGATTTCCCAGACTTTTATCCCTGGGACTTTAGCAAGCTTTTTTGCTACGGTCACAATCTTTCCGCAGCCTCACCTGGCTCTATTATTCTGCGGAATTCTCGGATTCATCCCTATATGGATCTTAATCATGGTTCAATCGAGATGACTCTTGTCCCTTCCCTTCAGTAGCAATACTGGAGTGAAGGGTTCTTTTTTTTACACATCAACACCTAATCCTTGAAATACATGCAATTTTATGTTATTATCGGACAATGAAAACAGACATAAGAAACATTGCGATCATCGCTCACGTGGACCACGGTAAAACTACTCTCGTTGATGCCATGCTTAAGTACACAGGTGCTATAAAACCTGACGCAGGAAGCATGGACTCTAACTCTATTGAACAAGAGCGAGGTATTACTATCTATGCTAAGAACGCTTCTCTTGTATACAAGGGACATAAGATTAACATTGTAGATACACCAGGGCACGCCGACTTTGGTTCAGAAGTAGAGCGAGTACTACGATCTATTGATACAGTGCTTCTGCTTGTTGACGCTCAAGAAGGACCTATGCCGCAAACACGATTTGTGCTTAAGAAGTCTCTTGAACTTGGACTTAAACCTATTATTATCATGAACAAGCTAGATAAGCCTGCCGCTGATCCAAAGCGAGTACATGATGAAATCCTTGAGTTGTTTATAGAACTTGGAGCTGGAGATGATCAACTTGACTTCCCTGTTGTATATGCAATCGGACGAAGTGCTGTTGCTAAAAAAGAACTAACAGACGAGTTTATTAACCTTGATCCTCTGTTTGATATGATTTTAGGACATATTCCTGCTGCTACACCATCACGATCTGATGATATCTTTGTTGCACAGCCTTTTAACCTTGCATACGATAACTTCGTAGGACGACTTGCTCTATGTCGAGTTTGGAACGGATCTATAAAAGTTGGACAGACTGTTCACATTTTAAATAAAGACAAGGCTGCGCGGACAGGAAAAATAATTAAACTATTTTCTTTCGAAGGACAATCACGAATCGAGGCCGAAGAGGCACAGGTTGGAGATATCGTTATGGTAGCTGGACTTCCAGATATCTTCATCGGAGAAACAGTGACATCAGATCCATCTATAGAACTACTAACATCTATCGGTGTTGATGAGCCAACTATTGCGCTTAACTTCCTTGTTAACAACTCACCTTTCGCAGGACGAGAAGGCAAGTATGTTACATCACGACAAATCCGAGACCGACTAGAAAAAGAACTTGAGGTAAACGTAGGACTTAAAGTTGATTTTGATACAGCATCAGGAGATACATTTAAGGTATATGGACGAGGAGAACTACATATTGCTGTTCTGTTAGAACAGATGCGACGAGAGGGATTTGAAGTTCAAGTATCAAATCCTGAAGTTATTATGAAAGATATTGATGGTGTAAAATCAGAACCGTTTGAGGAAGTTGTTATTGATGTTCCGTCTGAGTTCTCTGGTTCAGTTATCGAAAAGCTCGGAAAACGAAAAGCTCTTATGACTCAGATGCATGAGCGAAATGGTATCACACGACTTGTATTTGAGATGCCAACACGAGGTCTTCTTGGATATCGAGGACAGTTTACTATCGATACAAAAGGTGAAGGTATTCTTTCATCACGATTTGTAGAATTCCGACCACACGTTGGAGTTATCGAGAAACGAGAAGTTGGTTCTATGGTCTCTATGGAAACAGGAAAAGCTCTTACGTTTGCTCTTGGTAACCTACAAACTCGAGGTGTTCTATATATCGGTCCAAGTACAGAAGTGTATGCTGGTATGGTGGTTGGAAACACATCAAAAGGAGAAGAGATGGAAGTTAACCCAACTAAAGCTAAGCAGCTTACAAACATGCGAGCATCTGGTACTGATGAGATGATTATGCTTGTTCCACCATATGAGATCACTATCGAGCGAGGACTCGAAACTATGCAAGATGATGAGTATCTAGAAGTTACTCCTATGAACGTTCGACTACGAAAACAAGGTCTTACAAAAACAGAACGAGACATGATGAAAAAAGGAAAGTAATTTTAAAGACATACTTACTTCAACGAAGTAGACAATGAAAAACCAACTCGAGAGGGTTGGTTTTTTGGTTTCTTGCCTTTATCCACACATCGTGGTACTTTTTACTCAACTCATCCATGTGGACGAGAGAACATTAACCCAAACACACTTACATATCCATGAGCACGACTAATAAACCTAGAATCTTCAACGAGATTCCCCGGCTGATGACATCACCTGAAAATCCTTGGTGCCAATCTGTGTATTTTAATCTAACTCGATGTCAGAAAGTAAGAGTAGATAAATATCCTGGATCAAGCCACCAGAAGATAGCGGTCATTCAAGCAGAGGTTTCTCGCGGTAACACTCTTTTTGAGGAATTAGAAACTGCAGAAACACAGCACACTTATGATGCATCAGGTTTTATTTATGATCCACGTGACGACACTGGAGATAGCACTCTTGATACAGGTGTATACAATAAGACTCCGCTGAAACTTGTTCCAGAAAAAATCTTGAGGAAATTTCATACTCCAGATGGGACAGGGAAAAAACTAACCATAGGAAGAGGTGCGACGGTTCCTGAAATCCTATTCTTCTGTTACACAGTGTTCAAACAAGAAGCAGTAAAAGATACACCTGTGGATATGTATCTATTAGCTTTTGAAGACACTGTTTATGTTAGTCAGACAAAATTTATTCCTGTAGTCCATGTGAAACATTCTGGAGATTCACAAGAGTCCCCTGAGTTCAATCTGGATTTTGTTGAAGAAGAAAACAATGATCCACGAGAGAAAATTCAATTTCTCTTGCCAATTATTTTTGGTCCTGGCAGTCTCCAGAGACAAAACCTCTAGCTCTAGTTTCCACCCCCCTACCCTTCGACCTTTAACCGGTCGAAGGGTTTTTAAATATATACAATTAAAAAATCCCTCGATAGCACACTGCTATATCGATGGATGTTATGTGTCAGACTGCAGTCTGACTAAAAGTTCTGTCAGTTTTGTTTGTTGGTTTTTTCGACCGGGGAAGCGCGAGCTGTAATCTCATCCTCTCCCCCGGTCGACTGGAACCCAACTCAACATCATGAAGACTAACATATATTATGGTATCACCCACACAGAAACTGTCAAGCATGTAAAACATCTTAGAATTAAGACCCTACCCAAAACCTTACATTTAGTGTATACTACCACGTATGACATTTATCCTATCAATCCTACCATATATACAGATAGCTCTATCAGTTATCCTTATCATCCTAGTTCTCCTACAACCAACCGATGCAGATGCGGGAGGAAGTTTCGGAGGAGGAGCCACATCTACATGGCACACACGACGAGGGGCAGAAAAACTTATCTACACAGGTACTATCATAGTAGCAATACTCTTCGCAGTTTCAGTACTTGCTGATTTGTTTGCGTAAAGAAACTCAAAAATAAAAAACCTATGCTAGTCAGTGAGCAGGGTTTTTTATTTATACAAAAAAAAGAAACCCTAAACTAACTTAGTCTAGGGTTGAAAGTTTGTAAACGCGAATCTTTCCAAGCGTTTGTATGCAAGGATGTTCCTTGTCATACGATTTGAGTATTTTGCACCTGTCGATGTAGTTGAGCAAGCTCTTTTACAGATCTCTTCCCTGAGGAAGATCACCAACAACATGGCACGTTTTATCATTTTATCAATATAGAGCTGTGTGACCAGCCTTACTGTGTTCTTTCAAGTGGTCTTGCTGGATTAAATCCAGGACTTTGTAGAACGGCCGGTGTTCCTTTGGGGTGCACGCTCTCGAAGCTTGCCCTCAAAGTACTCCCGGTGATGTTTTGTATTCTGCTTCACAATCTTGGATTGGGAGAGGAGTACGTATGGTATATTAGCATACTCTAAATTATATGTCAATACCCCCTCCAATCCATAAAATATAGCCCTAAACTCCCCCATTTTTTCACCTTACATTTAATGCTATACTTTCACTCTATGAACCCCAACGATATCTATACAAAATCTCTCGAACTTCACAAAACTCATCACGGAAAACTTGAAACTCGAAGCAAAGTTAAACTTGATTCTCGAGAGGTTCTTTCACTCGCCTACAGTCCTGGCGTTGGTGCAGTTTCAAAAGCCATCGCAGAAAATCAAAGTCTCGCAAAATCTCACACACTTAAGCACAACACTATCGCTGTCATATCTGACGGTTCAGCCATACTTGGTCTCGGTAATCTTGGTGCGCATGCCGCTATTCCAGTTATGGAAGGTAAAGCAGCTATCTTTAAAGAGTTTGCAGAAGTAGATGCATTCCCTATTTGTCTACAAACACAAGACGCTGAAGAGATCATCAGTATCATAAAAAACATCTCACCAGTATTTGGTGGCATCAACTTAGAAGACATATCAGCACCTCGATGTTTTGAAATAGAAAAAAGATTACGTGCTGAGCTTAATATACCTGTTATGCATGACGATCAATGGGGTGCGGCAACTGTTACTCTTGTTGGACTTATTAACGCATGTAAACTTAGAAACATTTCTAAGACAGAGACTCATATAGTACTCGCAGGTGTTGGAGCTGCAGGTGTTGCAACCGCTCGCCTACTGATCTCATATGGATTTACAAACATCACATACGTAGACAGCAAAGGAATCATCACCGCTTCGCGAAATGACCTTACTTCCGAGAAAAAAGAATTGCTCGAAGGGTCTTCACATACACCAGCTGATGGACAACTAAAAGATGCACTTCGTGGTGCTCATGTCTTTATAGGACTATCTAAAGGCAACACAGTAACACAAGATATGGTTCAATCAATGGCAGAAAGGCCTATACTTTTTACTCTTTCAAATCCAACACCAGAAATCATGCCGGAACTTGCACATGAGGCAGGTGCATACATAGTTGCAACAGGACGAGGAGATTATCCAAATCAGATTAATAACTCACTTGTTTTTCCTGGAGCATTTAAAGGCATACTGCAGGTTGATGGAGCTCAGTTTGAAGATGGATTGTTTACACACATAGCAGAAGCGATTGTTAAGCATCATGAGACAAAGGTAGCAGTTGATGCCATACTTCCGTCGATGTTTGATAAGGAAGTTGTAGGAGTTGTTGAGAGGGCTGTGTTAGCGTATTTTAATAAATAATTCTCGGACCTCCATCAATACTTTTCCTAACATATTTTCACCAACACCGTACTCATCAACACCCCAAAATCTATCACCCCACCAATTAGTTTCTTCGAGATATTTGTCACCTGTTTCTTGTAGTTTTTGAAATAGCTCAGGATTCTGCACTGGGTCATACTTTTGTTTTTCTAACCGTGTCATAAGTTCTATCTTATATGCATTCCATTCTTCATCTGTAGGACCATCTGGAGTATGCGTCCAATTATATGTAATAGCCTCTAGAGCTGTGCATGTTTCAAAGTATGATCGAGAAGAAGGTTTCCATCTCCATGCTTTATACGCATGTTCCACACTTGGATATTGAATACCATCAAGATATATAACCGCAGGCCAGGTGTTCGATAAAAATCTATACGTACCAAAAAAACCTTTAATGTTTACGTTATCGTGTACAGCAATCTCTTTCCATGCACCAGGGACATATGGTTTTCCAAATGGTCCGGATTCGTTGTAAAGCATGGTTGATTGAGACATACGTATAGTATACCTGTTCACCTTGATTTTATCCCAAAATTTGGTATATTTATGACACAAGACGGCCCCATCGTCTAATGGTTAGGACAGCAGGTTTTCAATCTGTTAACCGGAGTTCGACTCTCCGTGGGGTCACAAAGAGGAGAGGTAATGTGAGCACTCGAGAAGGGTTACAAGTCTAAAAAATAAAGATAATAAATGACTAAACCTATAAACCTATTATCATTAACACAAGCAAAAGTCAGTCTATCAGATATAGCATTTGAAAATTTCAAAAATTATCATGGTCTCACGTTTAGATCAGGTGAGGTGGATGATTTAACTTCTTTGGTCGTCTATCTTACTGAGGAAGGGTGCTTAATTTCTGATTTTGAGGACTTCATTGTTGGATATCAAATACCTCAAATTGGAAAAGAGTTTGATCTTTTACGTTTTGGGACTGAATACATTATCAATATAGAGTTAAAGAAGACAAGTGATGAAAAAGAAATAGAAGAACAGCTAAACAAAAATAGTCTTTATCTTAAGTTCAGTGGATTAAAAGTGTATCACTATACATATGTATCAGATTCTAAATCAATTTTTAAACTATTTGACTCAGGTAAAATCCAGAGAGTAGAAATTACAGAATTGGTGACGCTAATTAAAAATCAGGAGTATTCACGAGAATATGATATTAATGAATTCTTTGATCCAGCAGATTATTTGGTGTCACCATTTAATTCAACTGAAAGGTTTCTTGAAGGAGGATATTTTCTTACACAGCAACAAAATATAGCTTTCTGTATGATAAGAGACTATCTGGCGATTTGTCATAAATCAGGTTTTGTTTCACTGACTGGTGGGGCAGGAACAGGAAAATCTTTACTTGCTTATCACATCGCTAAGATGACACTTGCGGAAGCAAAAAAAGTATTAATTATTCATTGTGGCATACTTAATCTGGGGCATGATTTACTTATTTCAAAAAATTGGGAAATTAAACCAATTAAAAAATATCTGCAGTGTATATTTTCAGATTATAATCTGGTGATTATAGACGAGGCACAGCGATTAAGTAAAAAACAATTTAAAGATATATCAAACAAAATTACTGCCAGTCAGGCATTGTGTATTTTTTCATTTGATAAACAACAAACTTTTACTGAGCATGAAAACTTAGATATCGAATCAGAGATATATAGGCTTAAGCCAGTTTCAACCCACTCTCTCTCTGAGAAAATTAGGTCAAATAAGGAAATTGCTGACTTTATTCTAAAGCTATTTAATAAATATAGTGACCTTGAAATCAAGGGAGGTAAAAACATATTTTTGAAATATTTCTCTAAAGATGATGACGCTCGGAATTATATAGATAGTTTGAACGGAGACGAATGGCAGTTAATTAGATTTACGCCTTCTCGATTTAAAGTTGAACATCACAGTAAGCATTTTCAAGATAATATTCCAACATCTCATAAAATAATCGGACAAGAATTTGATAATGTAGTGATAGTGATTGATGAGTTATTTAGTTACCATAATAATGGCCTACTTTTCTATAACGGAAATTCCTACTATGATCCTCGTAAAATGCTATTCCAAAATATCACTAGAGCTAGAAAAAAACTACTTGTTGTAATCATTAATAATGAGGAACTATTAGAAAGGTGTATATCGATACTAAAATAAGGTGGAATGAGTGTATTTCTCTATGTAAATAAATGGTATAATGTATTTATATGAGTATATATAAAAAAATATTAAGTATCTTTAAGGATCATGTTTCTTCTTCAAAATCAAAGGAAGATGAAAACCAGCAAATTATATCTATCTACCATCAAGTCAAAGAAGCTGTTTCAGATTACAATGAACCAAATTATACACTAGCAAGAAAAGTTTTTCATGAATTCAATGATTTTAATTTAAAAATTATAGATGAAATAAACTGCTATTTAATTCCTATTCCAAAATCGCTACTTCCATATCCAAAAAATTATATTAAATGCGCCTATTATATTTTTTTAGAAGAATCAAAAAAAGAAAAAGACTTGGAAAAATTTAAGCTTATTCAAGAAGTGGGGTCTTCATTATTT
>JACCDV011244663.1_pt1 | contig 58541 bp, 75 predicted proteins | sample 7446131 | NCBI WGS metagenome assembly JACCDV01 (sample SAMN15323448, study PRJNA562643) | freshwater metagenome | isolation source: river surface water | place: USA:Blue River Watershed | collected 2017-08-17
GAGCAAAAGGTGTTCGACAGCCAAGAGAAGTTTGACGACTTCGAGGCCTTCCGCACGTGGCTGAAAGTCGGCGCGGGCTGGGTGATCTGGGCACCGGGTGAGAATGGCGATCTGGTGCCCGTGCCGAAGTCGATCAGCTACGCCGCCGCCGAGCAGGACGAATTCGAGAAGTATCACGCCGCCGTTCTGCGCTTCCTGCGCGGTGCGCATGCGGGCGTGTTCCTGTGGCCGCACCTCGAGGCCAAGGCCATCGACCAGATCGAGTACATCCTGCGCGGCTTTGGCGAATAGCCATGCAGTCGAAGAACAAGAAAACCACGCAAGCCGAACGCGAGCACATGGCAGCCGTCAAAGAGCTGCCGTGCTCGGTGTGCGATGCGCCGCCCCCCAGCGACGCGCACCACATCAAGCAGGCCTCGGCCTACACCTGCGTGGCGCTCTGCAAGTCTTGCCACCAAGGCTCGCTCATGGGCTGGCACGGGCAGAAACGCGCTTGGGCCATCGCCAAGATGGACGAGCTCGACGCGTTGGCCGTCACCATCGAGCGTATGCTCGCAGCATCAAAATAAAATGATGTAGAATTCAAATCGTATTAACAAAGGAGTTTCAAATGGCAGATAGAAACACGTATTCGCAAGCGGCCGCACGCCGCGACGACGGCATGCAGCGGGCAGTAGAGCACGCCGATGCTGTCGATATGTTCTGGTCCGAGACGGCCTATGCGCATGTCTTTGACTTTTGCAAGACGCAGACGACCTTCCTGACCGAAGACGCCCGCGCCTTTGCTGAGGGGCGTGGCCTCAACCCGCCGCCCGATGGTCGCGCATGGGGCGCTGTGATGCAGCGTGCCGCCCGCAATGGCTTGATGAGAAAGGTCGGCTACGCGCCCGCCAAGTCGTCGAACCTGTCGCCCAAGGTCTTGTGGGAGGCGCTATGAGAGCCGCCGCCCTGATCCTCGCACTGGCCGCCAGCTCGGCGCAGGCGCAATTCATCACCGGCAATGAGCTCTTCGAGCGCCTGAACGGATCGACCGTCCAACAGGTCAACGCCGTTGGCTACATCACGGGCGTCGCCGACGCCGAGCTCAACACGATGTGGTGCCCACCCCCCAACATTAGCGTGCGCCAGATCGTCGATCTCACCAAGCGCTTGCTGGAGGCTTTGCCCGAGAAGCGCCACGAGAACGCATCGGCTTTTGTGCTCGCCAGCGTGCGCATGACGTGGCCCTGCGAGAGCAAGCCCAAGGCGAAGGGGGCGATGCTGTGACGGCCCATCACCTCCTGCGCGTGCTCAACGCTGTGCCTGTCAACAGACAGGCCGCCATCGTCACCCGCCAAGCGGGATGCGTCGAAGAAGACACCGACCTCACAAAGCCTGAGCTCGTTTGGCTGGTGGACAGGCTTCGTCGCAAGCATCGCCTGTTGAAGCATGTGCTTGGCATCAAGACAAAAGCTCAACACACCAACCTCATGTATAAATACAACAAGCGAATACCTCAATACCGGCAAAGAGACGAGCCTCGCGCCATGGCTGAGTACATCCGCTGCGGCAAAGAAATGAAGCGCCTGATCGACGAACTGGCGAGATTGAAAGACGTCCGCCGGTTTGTTGCCCAAGCCTACCCAAACCCAAACTGGAGCCGCCCATGAGCGCCCTCATCAAGCGCTTTGAGCGCAACAAGCTCGGCCGCGACCTGATCGTCGGCGACATTCATGGCCACTTCACCCGCCTGCAAAAGGCGCTCGACAGCATCGGCTTTAGCGCACGCGACAGGCTGTTTTCCGTGGGCGATCTCGTGGATCGCGGGCCGGAATCAAAAGAGGTGCTGAGCTGGCTGGAAAAGCCATGGTTTCACGCCGTGCAGGGCAACCACGAGGACATGGCGATCCGCTGGGGCATGCCAGACTGCCGCATGGACGCCCGCAACTACGCAGCCAATGGCGGCTCTTGGAACATCGCCAACACGCCCGAGGAACGCGCCACCTATTCGCACGCGCTGCGCGTCCTGCCTTTCGCCTTCGAGATCGAGACGGAGCACGGCCTCGTCGGTGTCGTGCACGCTGAGTGCCCGATGCCGTCGTGGACGGACTTTGCGGAGGCTTTGCGCACGGGCTGGGTTCGAGCCCCGAATGGCGAGCTGCGCAACTCGCGCTCTGCCATGAGCGATCTGACCGACGCCTGCACATGGTCCCGTGCGCGAATTCAATCCTTGGATCACGGCATGATCGACGGCGTGCGAGCCGTTGTGGTCGGGCATACGCCCATGGAGCGGCCGACGTCGCTCGGCAACACGCTGTTTATCGACACCGGCGCATGGCACCCCCGAGGCCTTGGCTTCACGTTCGTGGACGCGGAGACGCTGAGGATCACCTCGGTGCCGAACACGGTGCTGAGCTGGGAGGACGCCGCATGAGGCCGATCTGCGCCATGTGCGGACGGCCCACCGTCCCCTTCGTGATGATCGGCCGCGAAGCCGTCGGCCCGAAGTGCGCCCGCAAGGCCGGACTGGTGCCGAGCAAAGCCCCCAAGGGCAGCCGCCTGCGCTTCGTGCGCGAGAAGCCGCCCCGCGAGAACATCCCTCAAACCCTCGACCTTTTTGACGACCTATGACTGACGAACCCATCAAGCACAGCCACTACTTCAAGCCCGTGATCGGCCTCACCCACATCGACGTCTATCGCGTGCTGGAGCTCTTCAACGTCACTGACCCCTGCGTCCAGCACGCGGTGAAGAAGCTCCTCGTTGCTGGCGGCCGTGGCGCGGGCAAGGACATGACCCAAGACATCCAAGAGGCCATCGACACCCTCAACCGCTGGCTCGCCATGCGCGTGGAAGACGACTTCGCAAAGGGTGCGCAATGAGCACGCGCCGCGCCGAACCTGAGTTCCAGATGCAGGCCGCGCTCTTTGCGTGGGCTCGCCTCCCGACCGTGCTGGCCAAGTACAGGGGCATCGACCTGCTCGAAGGCTCCATGAACGGCGTCAAGCTGTCGGCCGCTCAGGCTGGCAAGGCCAAGGCCGCAGGCATGCTCAAGGGCGCTCACGACATCACCCTGCCGGTGGCGCGTGGCGGCTTCATCGGGCTCAGCATCGAGCTCAAGGCAGGCAAGAACATGCCCACCGACGAGCAGAAGGCCTACGCCGACCGCCTGCTCGATGAGGGCTGGAAGGTGCTCTTCATCTGGGACGACTGGACGCTGGCCAAGGATGAGATCGAGGCCTACCTCGCTCAGCCTGCCGTCAGTGGTTCGATTTCAAGACCATCACGCTTAAAGGAGCAACCATGAAAGAGCTCACCTCGTGGATACCGATCACCGCATTGATCGTCGCGCTGCTCATGGACTTCAATGCCTACTTGTCTCCGCATCACTCATGTGTGCGGGCGCAGCTTGAAGACAAAACCGTTCAGACGACTGAGGCCGAGGCGCATTTGACCTGCGGCCGATGGCTCAGCGGAAAGTAATGTAGAATCCGTGCGCCCGACACTTCTCGGGCACCACGCTTGGCAGCGTGTTTTGAGCGGCCCTATGGGGCGTCTCTGCCAGTGCTCACTGGTCTGCCAACTTCCGCAAGGATGAGAGACGCGCCATAGGGCCTTTTTTGTTTGGAGCTTCAATGCACTATTACACGTTCAACGTGGGGGACTATCGAAAGGACACGGGACACCTTTCGACGCTTGAGCATGGCATCTATCGCCAGCTCATTGACTGGTATTTTCTTGATGAGAAGCCGATACCCAAAGAAACCCAGACGGTTATGCGTCGGTTGCGTTTGGTTTCGGATTCGGATTTGCAAGCGCTGCAAAACGTGCTGTCGGACTTCTTCATCTTGGAGGATGACGGGTATCACCAAGGCCGCTGCGACGCTGCAATACGCGAGTATCACGCTCGGGCTGACAAGAACAAAGCCAACGGAAAGCGAGGCGGAAGGCCGAAGAAAACCCAGTCGGTTATTTTGGGAAACCCAGACGAAAGCCAACCAGAAGGCAACCAAGAACCCATAAACCCAAAAACCCATAAACCCAATTCTTCTTCACTTTGTTCAGAAGAAGCGCCCGCCAAGCGGGCTCCTGTGACCAAGCCCGTCGATGTCAGCGATGAGGTTTGGCTGTCGTTCAAGACCGTGCGCAAGGCCAAGAAGGCGGCTGTCACCGATCTGGCCATCCTTGGCATACGCCGTGAAGCTGTGAAGGCAGGGATCAGCCTCAACGAGGCCTTGACGGTGTGTTGTGAGCGCGGCTGGGCTGGCTTCAAGGCTGAGTGGTACGCCAAGGATGGCAGCATCGCAGCCAAGCCGCAGGGCGAGAGCTTCTACGAGCGCGAGCAACGGGCCAAGCAGCAACGCTGGGCCGAGATGACTGGCAAACCCTTCCCAACCGACGGTCCGACCGTGATCGACGTCACGCCAAGCACCAAGGAGATCACCCATGAGCCTACCCACTAAAGCCGTTGACCGCCTCTTCGAGCGCCTTGGCGTCACCTACGGGGCGCAGTGGCATCGCATGTGGGACGGCATGCCCATCGCCGACGTCAAATCGTCGTGGGCGCACGAGCTCAGCGCCTATGCGCAGCCCGAGAAGATGGCCGCTATCGCATGGGCGCTGGAGAACCTTCCCGAGCGCTGCCCCAACGTCATCGAGTTTCGCAACCTGTGCCTCAATGCGCCGATGCCAGAAGCGCCGCGCCTGCCAGAGCCCAAGGCCGATCCCGAGCGCTTGAAGGCCGAGCTCGCCAAGCTGCGCGGGCCTGCGATTGAGGCTGCGCGACGTGGCACCTACGACCACAAGGAGTGGGCCAAGCGGATCGTGGCGCGGGCTGAGGCTGGCGACAAGATCAGGGCCGTGACGCTGCGCTTCGCCAAGGAAGCACTGGCCAGCAAGGCTGGGGTATGACGTGCACGGACGCCGCATCGTCGCCCTCACCCGACTTGTCTGGGGCATACCAGCGCCAGCTCGATCACCTGATCGCCATGGCGAAGGTGGAGGGGTTCAAGGCCTATGCGTGGAAGAGAGCGCAAGCGCTGGACGAGGATCAGTCGGGACTGTTCACGGGGATCGCCGACGCGCTGAAAGCGGCCATGCTCGCTGGGCAGGAAAAAGCCTCGGCATCCGAGGGCCAATCGGAGACGAAACGCCCCTGAGCGAAGAAGAAGTGCGGCACGCGATGACGCGTTGTTTGATTCGATGAAAAAATATTTTGCGGATATTTGCAAAAACACGAAGATATGTGTTTAGAATACTCACGCAGACCAAATTCATTCAATCATTCATTGGAGCACTTATGAAAACTGTCACCATCAACAACCGCGAACGCTATGAGCGCCGCGCCAAGATCAAGGCCATTGCCGTCGTCGTGGTGTGCCTCGCCGCTGCCGTCGTCGTCGCCCTCGACCTCTTCGTGTGGAGGGCCGCAGCATGACCACCAGCGCCTACATCCACTTCCTGAAAACCCGCCACGAGCTCGACGTGCAGACCTTGTTCGGCATGCCAGCCGACGAGCGCGAGCTGCTGGAAATCGTCGCCGTGCTCGCCGCTCAAGGCAAGCCCATGACCGTGACGCAGTTCATGCAACTGACGCACCTCGCGTCGCCTGCCACCTTGCACCGCAAAATGAGCAACCTGCTCGAAGCGCGAATGATCGTGCTCGTGCACGAAGGCAAGGACCGCCGCACCAAGTACATCCACCCCTCGGGCTTGGCCATCGACTACTTCCAACGTGCTGGCGCTGCGCTGGCAAAGGTGGCCGCATGAGCAAGCACACACCCGGCCCATGGACCGTCAAGGTCAGTCCACACGACAACCGCGTCGTCCTGATCGACAGCAAGACGCACGGCGCAATCGAGCGCCTGAAAGGCATGGCGATCCATCCCAGCCACTACGCAGCCCTTGAGGCCGCCGTCACCAAAGCGGAGGCGGCGTAATGGCCAAGAAATCCAACGCCAAGCGCATTGAGCGCCTTGAGGGCATCTGCATCGGGGCGGGCTTCCTGCTCATGAAGCTGCACGCTCAGTACGGCAACCAGCTCAGCGAGGGCATGCGCGAGCAGGTCCGCCACTGCATCCAAGACTGCAACGTGATTTCCCGCGCCGTCCAACAGCGTGAAGCGGCTGCGCTGGCTAAGGAGGCTGCATGAACACGTGGCCCTTCCCAGCTCAGCCCATTCCCGCAGGCGGCAAGCCGCCCCGTTTCAACCCCGACAATTTTGAGGACGCACCGCTATGACACGAGACATCGAAGTGATCCGCCGCCGAGCCCTTGCCCTGATCGAGCTGGCAAGCGAGTGGGGCATCATTGTCACCATTGAAAACAAGTCCGACAAGCCGCTCGCCATGGGCAACACGTACATGCACCTCGACGTGCGCGAAGCCCGCGAGCTCGACCCTGTGACCATCGCTATGATCGACGATCACTACCGCGAGCTGGCCAAGCTGGACGACGACGAAGACGAATGGACGTGCAGCTCATGTGGCGGGCCGATGTACCGCCAGCCGCAGTGGAACTACGGCCAGTGCGACGACTGCGGCCGCCGCGAAAAACTCGAGCCGATGGAGCCCTGACCATGAAGCAAATCATCACCGCCATCATCACCGCCGTCGTCGCGCTGGGCCTTCTGGTGCTCGGAGCCTACCTCGACGGCTACGCCGCAACCCATCCCACCCACGAGCAAACGAAATGACGAAACAAACCGCCCCCATGAAATTCAACCCGACCAACGGGCTGCCCTTCATCGAGAAGCAACTGCCGAACAAGTGGCGCACCTACTGGCCCGACCGCCCATGGAACTACAACCCATGGAACGGCATGCCGCGCCAGCCAGAGGACATCGCCGCCGACCCGCAAGGGCGCTTCGTGGCCCAGCCAGCGGAGGCCGCATGATCCTCGACTGCCTCCCCAGCCTGTTGGCCCTGATCGCCATCCTGCTCGGTGCCGTCACCCTCTTCGCCGTCGCGATGGTGTGGTGGCTCCGCCGTGAGCTGAAAGGCGACGCATGACGAAGACCAAAGCCGACCGCATACGCCTGTTGCTGCGCGATGCCAAAGAAGGCCTGACCGCCCGCCAGCTCGAAGAACGCACGACCTTCGGGATCGAGTACCTGCGCGTGCTGCTCAACCAGATGCCCGACACCTACATCCTGCGCTGGGAGCGCACGGAGGCTGGCGCTGGCTATCAGGCCGTATGGAGCGTGGCCCACGTGCCGCCCGACGCGCCGCGTCCGAAGTCCGTGCCCATCTCGCGCAGCGAATACGACGCGCAGTACCGCGAGAGAAAGCGCAAGGAGAAGGCGCAAGCCAAAGACGAGCCCGAGAAGCCCACCGGCCCCAAGACCACATGGGTGCACGTGCCGACATGGGACGAGTACCACGGTTTGCGAGGGTAGAATGAGCGTCCCCGCCCAGCGCGGGGGCCATGAAGTCAAGCCCTGAGCCCATTATTCACACTATGGAGCTACAGTAACGGGGCTTGTCTTGATGGCGTGACGAACGTGACCCGTAGACCTCAAACTCGGACGTGGGCACCGAGCGCGTTGCGGGAGCGCCATCAACCCTTATCGGGGAAAGCGGATGCTGCGGTTGAAGACGCCTCGACCAATACCCGTGTGGTGCCGCTCAAAGTTGGTCCGCCACAGTGCAGCGAGTACCCGACCCTTCGCATACAATCGCCCCGTGATTTCGCGGGGCTCGGCCACTCACCCCCAAGTCTGCCCACTTGGTACACAGCCCATCATGTCTACCCGATGCGTCCCGCGTATAGTTTTCAGCGCATCGGCAGGCCAAGGCGCGGTCAGCCGCAAGTAAGGAGCGCCAAATTTTGGGAACGGGCTAAGGGACGGGGGAACCCCTCGATCACCAGAGCAGAAACTCGGTGATGTCCTCGGTCAGCGGGCGCATCACGCCCCCGACATACTCACGATCAGGATCAAGGTCGAGCGAGCTGGCCGCGAAGGCCATCGCATCGCTCAGACGGTCCGTGAAAGGCATGGGGACCGCCAGCGGCCCGAACACCTCGAAAAACTCTTCGGGCGGAACCTGCGGCACCACCGCATAGTGCAGAAGCCGCGTCACGCCATTGCCCATATCCCGTAGGACCAGAGACACGCCGCAACTTCGTTGCTTGGGCGGAGCCGCTACCTGCCCCCTTGATGCGTTTACCATTAGCCCCCCGTGGTTCGATTATGTTACCATTTGGTTCGAATCAGACCATTAACGGTTCAGTAACGATTGGCCGCCAAGCCAACCCAAGTCAATCGACCCCGCAAAAATTTTCACGCTATGTCAAAGTCCAAAACTGCCCAGAGTGAGCGCAAACAGGCCGGACAAGCGCCAGCCTCCAAGAAAACACGCTCCGCGTCCACGCCTCCTGACAGCAAAGGGCGCGTTATGACGCCCGCAGAGCTTAAGAAGCCAACCACCAAACCCAAAACTGTCAAGCGCACTGGACAGTCTTCGCCCAAAGTCGTAAGTGCTTCTCCTGAGTCCACTGGTTCGAAAACCGAAGCACCAGCCCGAGGCCGTGGCCGCCCGTCCAAGTACACTCCAGAGCTCGTCGCCGAGATCGTGCACCGCATCGCGCAAGGCGAGCCGCTACGCCAAATCTGCCTCGACGATCACATGCCGCATTGGACCGTGGTTTACGATTGGGAGAAGGCAGACAAGGAATTTTCCCTACGCATCGCGCAGGCGCGAGAGCTCGGCGAGGAGGCCATCGCTCAGGAATGTCTTGAAATCGCCGACGACGACAGCCGCGATTGGGAGATGGTGCGCGACAAGGACGGTCAAGTCACGGGCATCAAGGTGGACGGCGAGCACGTGCAGCGCTCCAAGCTGCGCATCGAGACGCGCCTCAAGCTGTTGGCCAAGTGGAACCCGCGCAAGTGGGGCGAGAGGGTCGATCTCAACCATGGCGGCCAGCCTGACAATCCGCTCGGCACGCTGATCCAGCGCGTCGCGGGCTCAGGCCTGCCGATCAAGGGCCACGACGAATGAGCGCAGCGCTTGATCCAGCCGTGGTGAGCGAGTTCGAGAAGAACCTCGCCGATCCCATGTGGCGGATCGCCAACCTCTACAAGATCATCATCAAGGGCGACGACGGCGAGGACGATCTCGTCGTGCAGTTCAAGCCCAACCGCGCCCAGCTCCGCTTCATCGAGCGCCTGTGGCACCGCAACGTCATCCTGAAAGCCCGCCAGCTCGGCTTCACCACACTGGTGTGCATCGTCTGGCTCGACCACGCGCTGTTCAACAACAATGTGCGCTGCGGCATCATCGCTCAGGACCGCGAGGCCGCCGAGGTGATCTTCCGCGACAAGGTGAAATTCGCCTACGACAACCTGCCGCCAGAGCTCAAAGAGCAATTCCCGCTCAGCAAGGACAGCGCCACCGAGCTCCTGTTCGCCCACAACAACTCGTCGATCCGCGTGGCCACGTCCATGCGCTCAGGCACGATCCACCGCCTGCACATCTCCGAGTTCGGGAAAATCTGCGCCAAGTACCCGCAGAAGGCGCAGGAGGTGATGACGGGCTCGATCCCTGCCGTGCCCAAGACGGGCATCATCATCGTGGAATCGACCGCCGAGGGGCAGGAGGGCGAGTTCTACGACATGACCCAGCGCTCCATGGCGCTGCACGACCTCAAGCGCGAGCTGACATTCAGGGACTATCGCTTCCACTTCTTTCCGTGGTGGCAGGAGCCCAACTACCAGATGGACCCCAAGGGCGTGTTCATCTCGCGCAAGGACGAGGACTACTTCTTCGCGCTGGAGGCGGCCATCGGCCAGCAGCTCAGCGACGAGCAGAAGGCGTGGTACGTCGCCACCCGCGACGCGGACTTCCCCAACAACCCCGAGCGCATGTGGCAGGAATACCCCTCCACGCCGCAAGAGGCCTTCCAGCGCTCGACCGAGGGTTGCTACTACACCAACGAGATGGCCACCGCCCGCAAGACGGGCCGCATCACGCAGGTGCCATGGGAGAAGTCCCTGCCCGTCAACACGTGGTGGGACATCGGCCTCAATGACGAGATGGCGATCTGGTTTCACCAGCGCGTCGGCACGCAGGACCGCTTCATCCGCTACTACGAGAATTCAGGCGAGACGTTCGCCCACTACGTCGCCGAGATGCAGAAGCACGGCTATGTGTGGGGCCGCCACTACCTGCCGCATGACGGCGACACCCAGCGCCTCGGCATGGAGAAAAACTGGACGCCGCGCCAGATGCTCGAAGAGCTCGGCCTGCGCAACATCGAGATCGTGCCGCGCATCGACCGCGTGCAGACAGGCATCCAGATGACCCGCGACGCCTTCTCGTCGTCATGGTTCGACGAAGAGCAGTGCGCCCAAGGCCTCAAGCACCTCGACGCCTACCGCAAGGAATGGGACCCGCAGCGTGGCGTGTGGAAAGACCAGCCCCGCCACGACAAGGCATCCAACGGTGCCGACGCCTTCCGCCAGTTCGGCCAAATGCGTGATGAACTGTATTCAGGTGCGGCTACTTCGGTAAAACGACACAAAATTCAGCGCAGTTGGCGCACGGCATAATGGATTCACGGCTGCCGCTGGCCCTCAGCGGATTATTTCGGAGAGAACCTATGAGTGACTTGCAACAAGAGATCGACGCGAAGGCTACTGCGCCCCGCATCACGCCCGCTGCAATCGAGGCGAACATCGTCCAAGAGACGTATTTCACCGCAGCCGACGGCCACGCAGGAGCCAACGAGGAGACGCTGGAGGGCGACAACCCGCTCCACCTGCTCACCTTCTGCGTGCTCACGCTGAAAAACGGCTTCACCGTCACGGGCGAGAGCGCCTGCGCCAGCCCTGAGAACTTCGACGCCGAGATCGGCCGCAAGGTGGCGCGTGAAAACGCGATCAACAAGATATGGCCGCTCATGGGCTACGAGCTCAAAGGCCGCCTGCACCAGATCGAGCAGCTTCGCGCTCAGGTGGGTGCAGCATGAAGACCTACATCGGCACCAAACTGATCCGCGCCCTGCCCATGACGCGGGCGAAGTACAACGAATTCCGTGGCTGGCAGCTCCCAGCCGACGAGAACGGCGACGACGAGGGCTATCTGGTCGAGTACCTCGATGGCGGCAAGCCCAACACGCCGCAGTACATGGGCTATGTGAGCTGGAGCCCCGCCGAGCAGTTCGACAAGGCCTACCGTCCGACTGTGGCACTCACCTTCGGGCTGGCGCTGGAAGCCCTCAAGCTCGGCAAGAAGGTGGCGCGTGCTGGATGGAACGGCAAAGGCATGTGGCTCAGCCTGTCGGGCGTGGCCAGCATGACCCGCGACGTGCCGGCCGAAGGCTTCTGGTCAGAGAACAACGCCCGCTATGCGGCCGAGCAGCCCGAGCGCGTGGCCAAGGTGCTGCCCTGCATCACCATGAAGACCGCCACGGGCGAAATCCTCATGGGCTGGCTGGCGTCCCAGACCGACATGCTGGCCGACGACTGGCAGGTGGTGCCGTGAGGCAAACCCTCATCACGTGGTGGGTGTGGACGGCTCGCCCGTTCATGCTCCACCCGATCCAAACCATCAAAGACCTTTTCCACCGTGAGCCCGTGAGCGAGGACGACCTCGCGCACCTCACGCCAGAAGAGCGAAAGGCCCTCAAATGAACCTCGACCGCAAACCAGCCATCGACCTCTCCCGTCACCACTTCATGCGCGAGCTCGGCGATCTCGTCGTGTTCGGCACATGGGTGATGAACGACGACCAAGAGGACACCGAGCCCGCCCTCGTGCTCTTGCCGCGCTATCGCCCACCCTCGACCGTCATCCCCTGCGTGGTGGCGCTTTCGGCCGCTCACCTTTACAACGACGCAAAGTATTGCGTGCGAGCCGCCAAAGGCATGGCCAAGGCGCTCGGCTTTGAAGACAGCATGCAGACAACCCACAAGATTGCCGACATCCTGCACTCGCATTTGCCCGACCTGATTAGCATGCCGCTGGACCCCACCGTGGCCGTTGTTGTGGCCGATGGCGTCATCGAGGGTAGCGATGGCAAGAAGAAATCGGTAGAATTGCTGGAATTTCAACAGGTTAAGCAGATTTAAGGGGCTTCAATGTTCGACCTACGCGACAACAACCTGACCAAGGTGGACAAAAACTCGACGCCGATTGATCGGATGCCCGAGCAAAGCCAGTCGTCGGTCGAACCACCCGCCTCCACGAGCCAGCTCGACAGCGACAACGCGCAGGAGCTTCACCGCCGCCTGCTCAGCTATTACCGCCAAGAGCTCGACCGCCAGAGCGAGAACCGCTTTCAGATGGCGATTGACGAGGACTACTACGACAACATCCAGTGGTCGGAAGAAGAAGCCGCGCAGCTCAAGGATCGCGGCCAAGCGCCCATCGTCTACAACGTCACCGCCCAGACGATCAATTGGGTGATCGGCTCAGAGAAGCGCGGCCGCTCGGATTTCAAAATCCTGCCGCGCGAGAAGGAAGACACCAAGCCCGCCGAGCTCAAGACCAAGCTCTTGAAGTACCTCTCAGACGTCAACAAGCTGCCCTTCGCCCGCTCGCGAGCGTTTGAGGACGCCATCAAGGTCGGCTTGGGCTGGCTGGAAGACGGCGCACAGGACGAGGACGACGGCGAGCCGATCTATTCCCGCTATGAGAGCTGGCGCAACATCCTGCACGACAGCGCCAGCACAGAGCTCGACTTCTCCGATGGCCGTTACATCTTCCGCTCCAAGTGGGTGGACGTGGACGTGGCCAAAGCCCTTTTCCCCGGACGTGAGGCACAGATCGAAGATGCAGTTGTGGACGCCAGCCTTTATGGCTCATTTGACATGGTGGATGGTGACGTCCCCATGGATTACATGGAGTTCGACCGCTCCAATTACGCCGTCGCCCGAACCCTCGTCAGCCACAAGCGAAAGCGCGTCCGCCTGATCGAGTGCGAGTACCGCGTGCCTGAGAAGGTGCAACGCCTGCGCGGCGGCACGTTCAAGGGCGAGATTTACGACCCCAACGACCAGCGCCACGTCGAAGCCGTGCAGATGGGTAAATCGTCCGTCGTCAGCAAGGTGATGATGCGCGTGCGCCTCGCCCACATGACGGTCAAAGACCTGCTCTGGGAAGGCCCAAGCCCGTACCGCCACAACCGCTTCCGCTGGACGCCGATCTGGTGCTACCGCCGTGGCCGCGACAACCTGCCTTACGGCATGATCCGCTCGATCCGCGACATCCAAGACGACATCAACAAGCGTGCCTCCAAGGCGCTGCACATCCTCAGCTCGAACAAAGTCATCATGGACGAGGGCGCACTGCCCGAAGGCACCAGCCTCGACGACTTCGCCGAAGAGGTGGCCCGCCCCGATGCGATCATCGTCAAGCGGCCGGGCAAGGAGCTCGTGCTCAATGCCGAGCGCGATCTGGCCGCACCTCACCTCGACCTGATGAGCCGAGGCATCAACATGATCCAGCAGGTCGGCGGCGTGACCGACGAGCTCTTGGGCCGCACCACCAACGCCGTGTCCGGCATCGCCGTGCAGAAGCGTCAGGAGCAGGGCTCGCTGGCCACCAACAAGCCGTTCGACAATCTGCGCCTCGCCGTACAGATGCAGGGCGAGCTCCAGCTCAGCTTGCTCGAGCAGTTCTGCGACGGCCGCAAGGCCTTCCGCATCACCAATGAGCGCGGCTCGCCCGACTATGTGGCGGTCAATGACGGCCTGCCCGAAAACGACATCACGCGCACCAAGGCGGACTTCATCATCTCCGAAGCCGACTGGCGTGCGACGATGCGCCAAGCGGCTGCCGAACAGCTCATGGAAATGATCGGCAAGATGCCACCGCAAGTGGGCCTCATGCTCTTGGACCTCGCCGTGGAAAGCATGGACCTGCCCAACCGCGAAGAGATCGCCAAGCGCATCCGTGCCCAGACCGGCATGAAAGACCCCGACCAGACCGAGCCAACGCCAGAGGACATGCAGCAGCAGCAGGCCAAGGCGGCGCAGGACCAGTTCGCCGCAGCCATGGCCGAGGCCGAGCTCGCAGGCAAGCAGGCCGACGCCGACAAGAAGGTGGCCGACGCCAAGCGTGCACTGGCCGCCGCCGAGCGCGAGCAGGGCTTGGCCATGAAGGATCGCGTGGACGCCACCAATACGGCCATGACTGCCGCGCAGTCCGTCATCACCATGCCGACGATTGCGCGTGTGGCCGACGGCATCCTGCAAGAAGCAGGCTGGAAGAACTTTAGCGCTGGAGCCATGGGCGGATTGCCACCCATGCCAGCACAACCGCAACCTGAACCCCAGCCTGAGCCTCAGCCCATGCCGGAACAGGTGCCGCAAGAGCAAGGCCTGCCGCCCGAGCAGCCGCCCATGGAATGAGGCGATAATCGGACGGTATGGCAATGGAATCGAAGCCCGCAAGGGCTCGACCCGTGAGGCGCATGCCTCGTTTTTAACCCACTGGAGCTTTGATAATGCCGATTGACAACGAAGATGATGGCCTGACGCCAGAAGAACGCGCCGCGCTGGGCGAGGATGACGGTGCAGGCACCAACGCCAACACCGACGACGCCAACACGGACACCGACACGGACGAGGGCACCAAGGCCGCAGAAGACGCAGCCGCCGCCGAGGCCGACAAGGCCAAGCAGGATGAAGCCGCAGCCGCCGCGACCGACGAAGCCGCACCCGAAGCCGCAACGACCGAAGCTCAGCAGGCAGCCCCCATTCTGGTGGCCCAGCCCGTCGCCGACGCCGAGGCCCGACTGGCCGAGATCGCCAGCAAGAAAGACGAAATCCTGACGCAGTTCGACGATGGCGACATCACGGGCAAGGAGTACCAGAAGCAGCTCGAGGAGCTCTCCAAGCAGGAGCGCAAGATCGAGTTCGAGGTGCACGAAGCCCAGCTCGCCGCCAAGCTCGAGCAGCAGCGCTTGCAGAACGACTGGAACGCCACCTGCAACACCTTCATCGAAAAGCACACGGCGTACAAAGAAATGCCGTGGCTCTACATGCAGCTCGACGCCAAGGTGCGCGAACTGGCCACCAAGCCCGAGACGGCGCAATGGTCGGGACAGAAATTCCTCGACGAAGCCCACAAGGAGCTGCGCGAGAAATACAAATTCCCAGAAGCCGACGCCAAGCCAAGCGACACCCAGCGCCAGCCGCGCGAACTGCCGCCCAATCTGGCCAAGGTGCCAGCAGCCAACCTCGAGGACACCAATGGCGGACGCTTCGCCGTGCTCGACCGCTTGGCCAATTCCGACCCGATTGCCTACGAGGAAGCCCTCAACAAGCTCTCGGCCACCGAGCGTGACGCCTATTTGGCGGCCTAACTGAACAAGGGGACTGATTTGCTCAAACTCGAATTGCGTGTCGGCGAAAGCGTCAAGATCGGCGATGCCGTGGTGACGCTGGAAGACAAGAGCGGCAGAATTGCCCGCCTCGCCATCGAAGCGGACAAGTCAGTCCCCATTCAGCGCGTGGGCCAGACGACGGCCGCGCATCTTGCCAAGAACGGCATCGGAGCCATGCCGAGCTAACTTTTTGTCCGCATTGGTTGCAAAATCGAACCAATGGCGTGATAATGTCACCGTCCGATAGCGCAGGAAGTGCATCTGATTGTTTTTTTAACCTTTCAGGAGCATTTCCATGTCCCAGACCGTAGTAGCCTTTGGCGATCCCAAAGCGCAGAAAAAGTGGTCGGCCAACTTGGCCGTTGACACTCGCAAGAAGTCGTACTTCGAAAACCGTTTCATCGGTACAGACGACAACAACATCATCCAGCGCAAGACTGAGTTGGAAACTGACGCGGGCGACCGTATCAGCTTCGACCTCTGCGTCCAGATGCGTAATCGCCCCACATACGGCGATCAACGCTTGGAAGGCAAAGAGGAAAGCCTCAAGTTCTACACTGATGAAGTCATCATCGACCAAGTGCGTCACGCAGCATCCGCTGGCGGCAAGATGAGCCGTAAGCGTACCGCTCACGACATGCGCATGATCGCCAAGAACCGCTTGGGCGATTACTTCGCACGTTTGGTGGACGAATTGTTCTTCATGTACCTGTCTGGTGCCCGTGGTATCAATCAGGACTTCATCGAAGGCACTGACTACACCGGCTTTGCAGGCAACGCCTTCAACGCTCCCGACGCTGGCCACTTGATGTATGGCGGCGCAGCCACCAGCAAGGGCTCTTTGGCCAACACCGACAAGATGAGCGTGAGCGTCATCGAGAAGGCTGTGACCAAGGCTGCCATGATGCAGGCTCTCGATCCGAAGGTTGCCAACATGGTCCCCGTGACCAACGGCGCTGACGATCAGTACGTCCTGTTGATGTCTCCCTTCCAAGAATACGACCTGCGCACCAGCACCACGACTGGCCAGTGGATCGACATTCAGAAGGCTGCCGCCGCTGCCGAAGGCCGCAACAACCCGATCTTCAAGGGTGGCTTGGGCATGATTAACAACGTCGTGTTGCACAAGCACCGCAACGTGATCCGCTTCGACGACTACGGCGTCGGCCAGAACGTCAAGGCCGCTCGCGCCTTGTTCTTGGGCCGTCAGGCTGCCGTCGTGGCCTACGGCACTGCCGGTGGCCTGCGTTATTCTTGGGAAGAAAACACCAAGGACTACGGCAACGAACCGACCGTGGCATCCGGCTTCATCGGTGGCATCAAGAAGACCCGCTTCAACAGCAAGGACTTCGGTGTCTTGTCCATCGACACGGCTGCGGCTGATCCCAACGCCTAAGTGGTGACGGGCTGACCCACAAGGTCGGCCCTCCCATGTTTCATTTTTCAGGAGAAAGAACATGACAGTTTATGTTTTGCCCGCAGCCGAACAAAGCGGCCCAATCCCTATCGCCTACCCAGATTGCGCTGGCGATGTCGTCGTCAACCGCTTCGAGATCGACTTGGGCTCGGCTCCGCTGAAAGGCGTGACCTTGGCTCAAGACGACATCCTCGACATCGGCATCATCCCTGCGACCTCGCAGGTGGTGGACGTCATCATCGACAGCGATGACTTGGACAGCAATGGTTCACCCACCATCGCCTTCGACGTCGGCGTGTTGACCGGCACTCCCGGCACCACCGGCAGCGACCGCGTGTGCGGCAGCGAATTCTTCGCCGCCACCACCGTGGCTCAGGCTGGCGGCGTGGCTCGCGCTACTGCGAAGACCGCCTTCCGCGTTGCACGCGCTGACACCGACAAGTCCGTCGGCGTCAAGATCACAGCCGCCGCTGCCACTCAGGCAACGTCCGGTAAGATCGGCGTGAGCGTGTTCGTCAAGGGTTAATCTTCGGATTGCCCCGAACAGGGGAGGGCTCGCGTCCTCCCCTTTTTTTCAAACTACCGGAGATTTCACCCATGAAGATTGAATGTATCTTGCACCGCGAAGGCGGAACCCACGTCGAGCTGGGCGGCATTGACTACCATTTCGAGCCCGTGGCCGATGGTGCGCACGTCGCCGACGTCAAAGAAGAAGCCCACATCGACCGCTTCCTCGCCATTCCCGAAAGCTTCAAGGTCTACCACGGCAAGAACGAGCCCAAGGGCGAACCCAAAGCCGCCGCAGCCAAGCCTGCCGCAGCCCCCGTCAACGACGCTGGCACACAGACCACCGCCATGCTGGCAGGCTCCGAAGCTCTGCCGCCTCAGTTTGAGATCGGCGAGCGCGTCGTGACCCAGCTCGAAGCCGTGCAGGCGGCCTTCATGGCATCCGGCCTGACCTCCGACCAGTGGAACGAGCTCGGCGACGACGAGCGTGCCGCCAAGATCGAGATCGCTCTCGACGAGATGGCCGACGCTGCCGAAGCAGAAGGCGACAAAGCCGAAGGCGAAGAGGTCAAGACCGACACGCCAGAAGCGCCAAAGCCCGCAGCCAAGAAGGCCGCGACACCAAAGAAAACTTCTAAGAAGTAATCTATGACGATCCCCGTTCAGGACATTCTCGACCGCGTGACCGATCTTCTGCTCGACAAGGATCGAGCCGACGATCAGGCCCGCTGGACCGACACTGAGCTGATCCGGTGGATCAATGACAGCCGCATGGCGATCATCACGCGCAAGCCCTCGGCCTGCTCCAAGATCGCCACGGTGCCGCTCGTCGCTGGCTCGCACCAACAGGTGCCCGCCAACGGCGTGCAGCTCATGGACGTCATCTGCAACATGGGGCTGACCGGCGACAAGCCCGGCCGCTCCATCCGTCGCACCGACCGCCAGAACCTCGACGATGACGACCTCTACTGGCAAAGCTCGACGCCCAAGGCCGAGATCAGCCAGTTCACCTACGACGACCGCACGCCCAAAGACTTCTTTGTCTGGCCGCCCGCCGTCGATGGCACCCAGATCAAGATTTCATACGCCGCCATCCCTGCGACCGTGACCGCGCCGAGCGACAGCCTCGACATTGGCCTCGAGGTGCTGGATGCGGTGGTCAATTACGTCGCCTACCGCGCCAAGTCCAAGGACAGCCAATTCGCCAATGCCGCCGAGGCCGCAGGCTTCTATGGCGCTTTCGGCGACGCGCTCGGCATGCAGACCCAGACACAGGCAGCCGCCTCGCCCAACCAACCCGGCAATAGCGTATGAGCACACTCGATTCATTCCTTGGCTATGTCCGCCCATGGGCACCCGGCGTGCCCGACCCGACGGCCTTCAAGGCCATTCGCGGAGCCGTCATCGAGTTTTGCGAGCGCACGCGCCTGTGGAAGTGGGAAGACGAATTCGAGGTCAGCATCGAGGACTGCAACTCGGGCATCTTCACGCCCAATGGCTCGGTGGTGCACGACATCGAACTGGTGTTGTTTGACGGCCAAGAGCTCAGCCCCATCGCCACGCGTGACCTCGACCGCCACGAGAAGGGCTGGCGCACGGGCGACACCTCTGGTGGCCTGCCCAAATACCTGACGCAGATCGACCAATCGACCATGCGCATCGTGCCTGCACGGGCTGGCACGGTCTATCTCTGCCTGCGCCTGAAACCCTCGCAGGACAGCAACGACATCCCCGAATTCATTTCCCGCGAGTACAACGAAGTCATCGGCTGGGGAGCCCTGTCGCGCATCCTGACGGTGCCCGGCCAAAGCTACACCAACCCAGACCTCGCAGGCTATTACGCACAGAAGTTCAGCGAGAAGCTGGACCGTTTATCCATCAAAGGCACGACTGGCCAGCAAAACGCGCCAAAGCGAAGCCGTGGCCGCTATTTTTAAGGAGCTTGATTCATGCCGTCTTCATTCAACAAATACCATTGCTTCGTTGAAAATCTGGCCGAGAAGGTTCACAACCTCGCGTCCGATACCCTCAAGGTAGCGCTGACCAACACGGCTCCCAACGCAGCCAGCCATGCCGTGCTCGCCGACATCGGCCAGATTGGTGCTGGCAACGGCTACACCTCGGGTGGCAACCAGAGCACGCAGAGCTCGTCGTCGCAATCTGGCGGCACCTACACCCTCGTGACAGGCGATCCTGCCACATGGACTGCCTCTGGCGGCAGCATCGGCCCTTTCCGCTACGCCGTGCTCTACAACGCCACGGCCGCAAGTGGTCCGCTGATCGGATGGTGGGACTACGGTTCGAGCATCACCCTCAATGAGGGCGAGACGTTCACGGTCGATGTTGGCGCATCCACACTGACACTGGCCTAAGCCCAGCAGGGTAGACAATGCCCGGCGCGTTAAACGCATTTGCGCTCAACGGCGCGGCCATCAACGGCGACGGTAGCCAAAGCTACTTCGTCGCTGTTGACGCTGGCGCGTTTGCCGCCACGGGCTCCAACGCAAGCCTGCTCAAAGCCAAGAGGCTCACCGCCAATGCCGGTGACTTCACGCTCACAGGGCAGGCGGCCACCACCCTCAAGACCTCACGCCTTGCAGCCGACGCTGGCAGCTTTGCTCTGGCTGGGCAGGCTGGCACGCTGCTCAAAGGCTACAAAGCCGCCCTCGATGCGGGTGCCTTCACCTTCACGGGCTCAGCCGTCGCGCTTCTGGCCACGCGCTATGCAGCCGTCGGCGCGGGTAGCTTCACGCTCACAGGCACGGCCGCAGCTCTGCTTCACGCTCACCGCGTCCATGCGGATGCAGGCAGCTATACGCTCACGGGCCAGCCCACCACGGGCCGCCACACCTACGTCATCAAGGCGCAGGCAGGCAGCTTCACTGAGACTGGCAGCGCCGTCGGCCTTCTTGCCTCGCGCATCCTGCGTGCTGGGGCTGGCAGCTTCGCCAGTGCAGGCCAGAGCGCCCGCATGCTGTGCGGCCGCGTGGTGCTCACCGAGGCAGGCACCTACGATTACACGGGCTTCGACGTCGATCTGCGCAAGGGCATTGCGCTTGTCGTCGATGGCGGATCGGTGGACGTCACGGGTGGCGACGCGATCACCGCCTATGGCCGCCTATTCCACGTCGAGCAAGGCGACTACGCGCTCACCTTTGACGACGCCAACTTCTTCCGCCAGTACCGCATCAAGCCCTTGCGGGGCCAGTTCACATTCAGCGGCAGCGCCGTGGAGATGTTTACAGGCATCTTCGCGATTGTCTTGGATCGGACTTTCAAGGTAAAATTTGAGCAGAGGCAATTTGCAGCGCTTGAGCGCGACAAACCATTGTCAGTGCCCGCAGATGTGCGCGACGTCGCTCCACTTGCGGACAACAGGAATGTGTCGGTTTCAGACGATGTGCGAGTGTTCTTCGTGCCGAAGGACAACAGAACACTTGTCGCTTCTTCTGGTGAAAGGGATTTTCAATGATTATCGGCATGGCACAAAAGCAGCCTTCCGAGTACCTCGACTACAACGTCGATTTCACGGAATGGATGCCCGAGGACGACCAGATCGCCAGCGCTGTCGTCACCGTCTCGCCCGAAGGCGAGCTCACCACCGACAATGTTTCCATCATGACACCCATCGTCAAATTCTGGGCGGCTGGCGGTGTCACGGGCAAGCAATACAAAGTGAGCGTCAAGATCACGACCGAAGGCGGCCGCGTGAAAGAAGACGAGCTCAAAATTCGCGTAAGGGAATACTGATATGACCAGACTGGTTCGATTTTCAAACAATGCGGTTTCACAACTGGCCGCCAACCTGACGCTGAGCGGCACAAGCCTGTCCGTCACGCCGGGCGATGGCTCCAAGTTTCCGAGCCTCAGCGCTGGCCAGTATTTCATGGCCACACTCGTCAAGGCTGACGGCTCGACCGAGGTGGTGAAAGTCACCGGCCGCTCGACGGACACTTTCACCATTGTCCGTGCAGCCGAGCCTGTGGCCGGTGCATCGACCGCCTACGCCTTCTCGGCAGGCGACCGCATCGAGGCACGTCTGACCGCAGGCGTGCTGGGTACTGAGATCGACCGACTGGATGCCTCGGCCATCATCGGCACGATCAACAAGGACACCAATTACACCGTGGTGGAGGCTGACGTCACCAGCCTGATCCGCGTTGATACGAGCGGCGGCACGCGCACGATCACGCTGCCCGAGATTTCTTCACTGGTGGCCGACTTTGACATCATCATCGACAAGGTGACGAGCGACGCCAACGCCGTCACTATTGCCCGCCAAGGCTCAGACACGATCAATGGCGGCACTCTCTACACCCTGACGGCTCAGTATCAGAGCGCGTGGGTGGTCGCTGACCGCGCCACAAACACATGGTCCGTCATCCAGTCCAACTCGAATGGCGTCGGCGTCAACGCCATTGTGGACGAGGGCACGGGCTCAGGATCGGCGACCATCACGCTGTCCGTCGATCCCGGCAGTATCAACAACGTCGATGTCGTCATCGGTGGCGTGCCTCAGCTCACATCGAGCATGAGCCTCAGCGGTACAACGCTGACGGTCGGCGGAGCTATCGCGGCTGGCGTGAAGTGGATGGCCAAATACTGTGTGCCGCTCTCGATTGGTACACCTTCGGACGGAAGCGTGACCACGGCCAAACTCGGCAATAGCGCGGTGACGACCGCAAAGCTGGCGGATGATTCGGTCACAGCCGCGAAGATTGCGGCCGGAGCAGTTGGTACGTCTGAGCTGGCCGACGATGCCGTGACCGCTGCAAAGATCGCGGCCGGTGCAGTTGGCACCTCTGAGCTCGCGGATGATTCAGTCACAGCCGCAAAGATTGCAGCGGGCGCAGTTGGCGCATCTGAGATTGCTGATGGCTCTGTTACCTCTGACAAGATTGCCGATGGTGCCATTTCAACGGCAGATATTGCAAACGGAGCAGTCAGTGCCGCAAAACTGTTATCCTCAGATTGGACAAATTCTCTTTCGCCCACGAATGGCTACCAGAAATTCCCAAACGGGCTGATTTTGCAGTGGGGTTATGCTCCTGCGAGTAGCACAGTCACGTTTCCAGTTGCCTTTCCCAATGCGTGTAAGTCAATCACGCTTGGTGGTTTCAACATGGCTAGCGGTGTCCCGAGAGTTACGTCATTCAACAACAGCTCATTCGCTTACAGTTCAGCCTCAACAGGTGGCGTGAACTCGTACTGGATGGCAACCGGATATTAAGGAGCTGCTATGTTCTATTCAAAGTCTACAGGCGGTTTCTACAACCATGAAATTCACGGAGACAACATTCCGACCGACGCTGTTGAGATCACATTCGATCACTACACAGAGCTGATGGAAGGGCAGTCCCGAGGAAAGGAAATCACAGGCGATGAAAATGGCCAGCCTATTCTCACTGATCCACCAATGGTCGAATTGACTTACGCAGAAAAGCGCGAGCGCGAGTATCCACCATTCACCGAGTACCTCGATGGCGTGGTAAAGGGCGACCAAGCTCAGATCGACACGTACATCCAAGCGTGCTTGGCCGTCAAAGCCAAGTACCCAAAACCCGAATAAGAAAGGCAGGGCCGATGAGTGCCATTGACGCAAATTGATCCAAGCATGATCCCCGCCGACGCCATTGACGCGTCAAAAATCGCCGCTGGCGCGGTCGGCGCATCTGAAATCGCAGACGGCGCAGTGGGCTCGGCAGAGCTTGCAACCGACGCCGTGACGCAAGCTAAGGTGGCGGCAGGTGTGGCAGGCGAAGGGCCAGTCTTCTCTGTCTACCGTAACACTGACCAATCCGTGTCCAGTGGCGTCACCACGAAGGTGGCTTTGAACGCAGAAGAGTTCGACAGCGACAATGCGTTTGACAGCAGCACCAACTTTCGCTTCCAGCCTCAAGTGGCTGGCACGTATCTGGTAACAGCGCACATTGGCGCAAACGCTTCAACGGCTGGCACGATCCTTGTCCCGTACATCTACAAGAACGGCTCGGTTTACAAGCAAGGCCATTCCTACATCCCGCCATCGGGATCGTCGTCTATGCAGGGCTCGATTACGGCACTCGTGCAACTGAACGGCTCGACTGACTACGTGGAATTGTGGGCCAACAACACTGGTTCTGGCACCAACACCTTCACGGGTGGCGCTTCAAACACTTGGTTTCAGGGCGCATTGGTTCGCGCTGCCTAAGAGGTTTCAATGACTGCTCTTCGCTTTGGCCAGTTCTCGGGGGAAGTCCCCAAGCTCATTGCCCGCCTACTGCCCGACAGCGGAGCGCAGCAGGCCGAGAATGTGCGCCTCGACGATGGCGGCTTCACGCCAATCCGCAAGGCGCGGCTGGAGCACACCTTCACAGGGCTGAGCAACATCCAGACGATCTACAAGTTCGGCGACACGTGGCTCGCATGGGACACACCGGTCAACGCCGTGCCCGGCCCCGTGGCCGAGGATCGCCTGTACTACACGGGCGACGGCGTGCCCAAGATGCGCGTCGGCTCCGACGTTTACGATCTGGCCGTGCCCTATCCCGCAACGGCACTGACCGCGAGCGCATCGGGCTCAGGCTCGGGCGACGTCATCACGCGCCTCTACGTCTACACCTACGTCACGCAGTTCGGAGAAGAGAGCGAGCCCTGCCCAGTCTCCAACGAGGTCAACTGGCAGTCGGGCAAGACGATCACGCTGTCAGGCTTTGGGGCCATCCCTTCTGGGCGTGGCATCACTAAGCAGCGCATCTACCGCTCGCAGAGCTCCAGCCAGTCGGGCACCGATCTTTTCTTCATCGCCGAGCGGGCGGCCTCGACGTCCAACTTCACCGACATCTACGCGCCCGACCAGTTCGGCGAGGTGCTGCCGTCGAAGGACTGGAACGCGCCGCCTGACGACCTGCAAGGCCTGATCGCTTTGCCCAACGGCATGATGGCCGCCTTCACCGGCAAGGAGCTCTGTTTCTGCGAGCCCTATCGCCCGCACGCATGGCCCGAAAAGTACCGCCTCACGGCATCGTTTGAGATAGTCGGGCTTGGCGCCTACGGCACGACCGTCGTGGCTGGCACCAAAGGCTACCCCTATGCCGCCTCGGGCAACTCGCCCGAGAGCATGATCGAGGAAAAGCTGGAGGTGAACCTGCCCTGCATCAACGGGCGCGGCGTGGTGGACCTTGGCTATTCCGTCGCCTACCCGTCCAATGATGGGCTCGTGGTGGTGTCGAATGGCGGCCCGACCGTGGCAACCGCCAACCTCTTCAACCGCCCGCAGTGGCAACGCCTGTCGCCTTCGACGCTCGTGGCTGGCCAGTTCACCGGCCGCTATTTCATGAGCTACTGGTATCTCGATACCGACGGCGTGACGGTCAATCAGGGCACCATTGCCATCGACCTCACGGGCCAGCAGCCCTTTGTGTTGCGCTACCCGTTCAAAGCGGACGCCTATCATTTCGACCTGCCCACCGGCCAGCTCTACTACCTCGTCGGAGACACGGTGTACGAGTTCGACGCGCTCGGTCAGCAAAACGAGATCGGCACGTGGAAGTCCAAGCGCGTGGTGCTGCCAGAACCCGCCACCATGGGCGCGATCCTTGTGGAGAGCGGCAGCAATGAATCGCCCGAAGAAAAGCAGGCCCGCCTCGATGCTATCGCCGCCGTCACGACGTACAACACCACCTTGCTAACCTCCGACAGCATGGGCTCTGAGATCGACGGCGCGGCCTTCGACACGTTCTCGGTGAACGGCGATCCGACCAAGCAGCTCCCGCCTCCGCCCTTCACCTCCGTCAAGGTCTATGGCGACGGCACTTTGATCGGCACCGTCTCGACCATGGATCAGGTCAAGCGCCTCAAGGGTGAGCGCAAGGCCCGCATCTGGGAAATCCAGATCAACGGCACAGCTCAGATCGAGCAGATCAAGCTCGCGGGCACCGTGCGCGAATTGGGGACCATCTGATGCCACGCGACGCCAACGACAACGCCGCCGCCTTCGAGCGCATCCGCGAGAAGGTGGAAAAGCTCACGGGCGAGCGCGGCGACGCGTCCAAATCGCTGGCGGCCGTGCGCCGTGGCGAGCTGCGCACGCTGGCCAGCCTGTCGCTCAAATCGAGCCAGATCACCAGCACACCGACCCAAGCCGACTACAACGCCTTGCAAGCGGACGTGGCCACCATCTTCAACGCTTTGTCGCGCATCTCGAACGCGCTCGGCAACGCCAAAATCCCAAGGGTGTAAGGCGTGACGGTAGTAATTCCAACGTCCGACGGGTAGAATGGTGCTAATTTCGAACCACTCACACACATGGCGTCACACCTGATCTACGGCCAAGAAGACCGCCTGCTCCCATGGGCGCAGGAGCGGATCGGTGTCGCCTTTCGCCGTGACGCCTACACGCTCGGGCTGGAGAAGGGCGGCGAGCTTGTGGCCGTGGTGGTCTATGACGGCTTCTCGGAGTTCGACTGCAACATGCACATCGCCTCCGACGGCACTGCCGCATGGATGAACAAGTCGCTTCTGGTGAGCGCCTTTGCCTACCCGTTCATCCAGCTCAAGCTCAATCGCGTGACCGGCTTGGTGCCGTCCAAGAACGAGGCGGCCCTGAAATTTGACGAGCACCTCGGCTTTGAGCGCGAGGGGCTGCATCGCAAAGCCTGCGGCGACGACGATCTGATCTCGCTGGGCATGCTGAAAGAGAATTGCCGGTTTATCCCGAAGGGGGAATTGAATGTTTAACGACCTGAATTTCTGGGGCGACGACGCCCTCGACGACATCCATTTCAGTGAGCGCAAGTCGAAGGGGGCCAAGCACGCCGCCACTCGCCTGCGCGTCATGGAGATCGGCCGCAACATCGCCTTCGGTGGCAAGGGTGGCGGCGGCTCAGCTCCCGCACCAGACCCCAATATCGGTGAGGCGGCAAAAGCCAACGTCGAGCTCGGCAAGGAATGGCTGAGCTTTGCCAAGGAGCAGTTTGCGCAGGGCAATGAACGTCAGGCCGTCACCGACGCGCTGAACACCAAGGTTATCAACCAGCAGCTCCAGTCGCAGGACGAGGCGAACACGTGGGGCCGCGAGGACCGCGCCCGCACGAAAGAGGTGTTCCAGCCGGTCGAAGACAGCTTTGTCAAAACGGCGCAGGAATACGATACGCCCGCCAAGCAGGCCGAAGCCGCCGCAGCCGCCAAGGCCGACGTGCAAGCCAACGCCGCGCAGCAGCAGGCCACCAGCCAGCGCCAAATGGCCAGCATGGGGATCAGCCCTACATCGGGCCGCTTCGCTGGGATCAGCCGCGCTCAGGACACCAACACCGCGCTCGCCGCAGCCGGTGCCCAGAACACCGCCCGCCAGATCGTGCGCGACAAGGGCTTGGCGCTCAAAGCCGACGCCGTGAACATGGGCAAGGGCTTGGCCTCATCGACCGCTGCCGCCTACGGCATCGGCACCAATGCAGGCAATTCCGCCGTGGCCAACAATGCCAGCGCCAATAGCTCGTTCAACCAGAACGGACAGATCATGGCGCAGGGCTTTGGCGGCAACATCAACGCCAACAATTCCGCTGGCTCGATGCTCAACCAGCTTTATGGCAGCCAGCTCAATGCGTGGAGCGCCCAGCAGCAGGCAAACGCAACAAGCTCCGCAGGCTTGGCCTCTGGCCTCGGCCAAGCGGCTGGCGCAGGCGCGGCCCTTTACCTGTAAGCACCATGGACGAGATCATCGGACGTCACCAACGGATCGCCTTGCAATTCTCAGGCGGCAAGGATTCGCTCGCATGCCTGTACCTCATGCGCCCCTATTGGGATCGCCTGACGGTCTATTGGTGCGACACGGGTGCGGCCTACCCCGAAACCCTCGCGCTCATGGAAAAGGTGCGCGACATGGTGCCGAACTTTGCCCGCATCGAAGGCCGCCAGCCGCAGGTGATTGCAGCCTTCGGCATCCCCTCCGACATCGTGCCGGTCAACGCCACGCCCGTCGGGCGCTTTGTCGGCGACGAGGCCGCACCGCTCATTCAGGATCGCTACTCGTGCTGCATCCGCTCGATGATGGAGCCCACGCATGAGCGCATGATCGCCGACGGCATCACCCTCATCATCCGTGGCCAGAAGCAGAAGGACCGCCTCAAGTCTCGCGTGCGCTCTGGCGACGCTCATGACGGCATCGAGTACCTGTTTCCCATCGAAGATTGGGACACGGCTCAGGTGATGCGCTTCCTCAAGGAGCAGGACGCACCGCTGCCCCGCTTCTACGAAATGCTCAACGGCATGCCCGACTGCATGACCTGCTCGGCATGGTGGGAAGAGGGCGCGGCCAAGTACCTCAAGCGCTACCATCACGCGCAGTATCTCGAAAACCAGAAGCGCCTCGACATCATCAACGCGGCCGTGGGCGAGCACATCGCAGCCTTCAACACAGAGGTGAACGCGTGAGCCGTCCACCCTTCAACCTGCAAGCCGTCGAGGCCGTGACGCCACTGGCGCTCACATCCGGCCATCACGTCATGCAGACCCACTATTACGCCGAGACGCCGCAGGCGCATGTCGGGCTTTTGCTGGACTGGCTAAACCCACCGGCCAACGCCGTCGTGCTCGATGCTGGCTGCGGCATTGGCGAAGTGTCGCGGCTCATGGCCGAGGCACGACCCGACCTTGCTTTCGTTCTGGTCAATATCAGCCCGCTGCAACTGTCGCTGTGCCCGCAGGGCGAGCGCTTCCTGCGCGTGTGCGCCGACTGCCACGACATGACGGACATCGCGGACGCATCGGTTCAGGCCATCATGTTCTCCAGCGCCCTTTGCCAGATGGACACCGCCGTGGCGCTGGCCGAGGCGTCTCGCGTGCTCGATCCCGATGGCGTCATGCTCATCAATGACATGGTGCGCACAGGACCAGACGGACAGCGCATCGAGCAGACGCTTGCCGCCCGCGTGCTGACCCAAACAGAATTGATCCGCTTCGTCGAAGAGGCGGGTTTTACAATCGACCTTGCCATGGCCCCAGCAGGCAATGACGCGCATTTCCGCGAACTACTGGCCCAAGCAGGTATCGAGGACATTATTGAAGGCATTACTCCGTTCGTCATTCGAGCGACTAAAAGGGGAAGATCATGAATTTCGGTGCTTTTCTTGGCAATTTTGGAAGCGGCTTCGCTCAGGGCGTAAAGACCGGCAAATCTATCAGTGACATGATTAAAGAGGGCAAGTTGCAGGACATGCGCGAGAAGGGCTTGGCCGAGGCCAGCGCCCAGCGCGAGCAGCAAATCAACGACCTCATCAAGAGCAAGGGCGAGAGCCAAGTCCTGCCAGAACAGCCCACATCCGGCCCCGTCGATACCGCAACCCCCAAGGTGGAGACGCCCGCCGACGCGCAGGCTGTGAGCGAATCGAGCCCGACCGCCAGCCCAGACGCCGCACAGGCCAAGGGTGCGGCCAGCGCCATGGCTCCGCAGCAGGTGACAGCGCCAGCCGAGGCCCCGACCGCCAACCCAGACGCAGCAGCAGCCGCAACGGCCGCAGGCAACATGCCCAAGGGCTCGCAGCTCCCGCTCGCGCCGTCCGTCTCCACGCAAGCGCCCGCACCCGTGCAGGCCACGCCAGACACCAAGGCCGATGCCACACCCACTCCGCAGCAGGCAACCGCCGCGACGGGCGTGACCGGCAACATCCCCGGCCAAGCAGGCTTCTGGGTGAATGGCCAGCGCTACGACACACGCGATCAGGCCCGCGCCGCCGCCGAGAAGGCCGTGCCGACCTCCACCGAGATGTTCCTCAAGACGACAGGCCCGAAGATCGCCGAGCAGTACATTGCTAACGGAGAGCCTGAAAAAGCTCTGGCATGGAATAAGTGGACCGAGGAATCGGAAAACAAGCGAGCCATGAAGCAGTGGGCATCCGCCTTCACGGCTCCCGACTTCGATACGGCCGCAGCCCGCTTCGGAAAATACTACTCCGACCACATCAATGACGGCGTGGACTACACCGGCCACAAGATGAAGGTGAACGCCGACGGCACGCAGGTGGCCGTGGTGACGTTGAAGGACAAGGCCACCGGCAAAGAGACGGAGATGGAGATGACGCGCGAGAAAATGCTTGCGCTGGGTGCCGCCAACAATCCGCAAAAGCTCTTCGAGATGGAGCAGGCCAAGCAGTCAGCCGCCGAGAAGCTCAAATTCGAGTACCAGATCAAGCAGCAGGGCCGCCGCGCCGATATGGAAGACAAGAAGGAGCTGGAGCGCTACAAGGCCGACGTCAACTCCGACCGCGAAAGCAACAAGGTCAACGCCAAGATCGACGCGCAGGTGTCGTCGTTGCGCGATGCAGGCTACTCGGACGCTGAGATCAAGAAGATGATGCCTGCCATCGTCGGCGCTGGCGAGCACAAGAAGACGACCGATCCGGCCGAGCGCCGCGCTCTGATCGCCTCCGACCTGTTGAAGAACGATCCGACCTTTGCCCGCAAATCCAAGGACGAGCAGAACAAGCGCATCGACGACATGATGGGCGTGATCTACGGCGACCAGAAGGCCGAGCCAGCACCAGCCAAGGCCCCCGTGATCTTGGATAAAGGTATGCCCTACGACAAGAACCTGCCGGTCAAGTACCGCAAGTCCGACGGCAAGGCTTTCCACGTCAACGCCAAGGGCGAATACGTGCCCATCGAGGGGGCTGTGCCAGCCAACCCAGCGGCAGGCGGATTGCCGAAGTAAGGGAAGGGGGGCTGCGGCCCCTCTTTTGCCGTGGGTGGTTCTATTTTCTGTCCACCTCCGTTAGAATTCGGACCACACTTTCAAGAGGCGTCCCTTGTCTGAAAATCCATTCCTCACCAGCCCGTATTCCGTATCGAACACCGACTTCGTAGACGCAAAGCCCAGCGCACCCGCCGCGCGTGGCATCGCGCCGACCGCTGCCGATCTGGTGAAGCGGGCGCAAGAGCTCGACATCGACCCCAAGCTGGCTTTGTCGTTCTTCTCGCAGGAAAGCTCAGGCAACTGGAATTCGCGCGACAGCAGCAAGGGCGCACGCGGCGGCATGCAAGTCATGCCCGGCACCTACCGCTCGATGATGGGCACCGACGCTGGCCAGAACAACCCATGGAACAACATGGAAGCAGGCTTGCGCTACATCGCCTATGGCCAGAAGACGCTTGGCACCCGCGATCCCGAGCTCTTGGCCGCTGGCTATCACGCTGGCTACGACCGCAAAGACCTCAAGGCAGGCCGCATCCCCGACACCTCCGACGGCTCTATCACGACCGCCGACTATGCCCGCTCCGTGGCTGGCCGCGTGCGTGGCGAGCGCCCCTCGCGCTTCCCCAATTCCAAGGCCGCCGCTGCACCAGCGAGCGCCGACGAGTTTTCCGATACGCCCGTCACGCCGCAGACCTCGCTCGATGACGAATTCAGCGACGCGCCGATCACCGCTCCGCAGACCCAGCAAGACCAGCCCATCTTCGCCGATCAGCCCATGCCCGAGAAGGGCTATCTCGACCGCCTCAAGGAAGACACGGCCGAAGGCTTTGGCGACACCCAACGCTCGCTGACCGCCTCCGCATGGGCTTTCGGCCTCGCCGACGAGAAGGCGCTGGCCGAGGACTTGGCCAAGAGCTTCCAGCAGCAGGCCGCCAAGCCTAAGAACGCCGCGCAGCAGGAGATCGACGCCGCCTATAAGGGCGTGAGCGACGCCAGTGGCGTGATCGACACGACCATCGCAGGCGCAAAGGCGCTCGGCACGTCGCTGATGAACCCCAAGGAGACATCGCTCGAGATCGCCCGCAATGCCGCCAACTCCCTGCCGACCATGGCCGGTGGCGCAGCCGGTGCCGGTGCTGGCGCTGGCGTGGGTGCAGGCGTTGGTGCTTTGGCCGGTGGCGTGGGTGCAATTCCCGGTGCCATCTCTGGCGCGATCATCGGCGGCCGCACCGGCATGGCCGCTGGCACCACCATGACCGAGCTCGGTGGCGAAGTGACCGACATGGTGCAAAAGCGCCTCGCCGAGAACAAGCAGCCACCGACCGCACAAAACATCCTCGCCATCCTGAGCGACAACGATTTCAAGAGCGCCGCACGTGAGCAGGGCTTGAAAAAAGGCCTCACCGTCGCAGCCGTGGATCAGGTGTTCATGGGCATCGGCGGCAAGATCGCCACCGCTCCCGCTCGCAAGATCGCCTCCGAGACATTGGCCGAGCAGGGCGCGGACATGACGACCCGCGCCGCCCGCAATGCCGCGCTGGCATCCCCAGCAGGCAAGGCCGCGCTCGAAGCCGCCAAGCCCTCCGTCGGTGCCCGTGTGGGCGCAGGCGCAGCCGCCGTCGGTGTGGACGCCGCAGGCGAGAGCATCGGCGAAGGTGCCAGCCAGAAAGTCGCCCGTGGCGAAGTGGACTATGGCGACGCTCTGCGCGAAGGCGTCATGAGCATTGGCCAGTCCGCCGTCGAAGTCGGCGCAGGCGTCACCATCGAATCGGCCAAGCGTGCCAAGGCCGCGCTCGCGCCCACCCCCAACACACCCTCCACCGCATCTGGCCCGCTGGCCCGCGCCACCGAGAACGCCGCCGCCGAGCCGCAGCGCGTCACCGTGACCGCCCCAGACGGCCAAGTGTCGGGCACCGTCACAGGCGCAACCCAAGACGGCACAGCCGTTCAGATCGTGGGCGACGATGGACAGGTCTACACCTTTGCAACCGGAGCCAAGGGCATCACAATCACGCCCGAAGCGCCGAACACGCCGCTGTCGAACGCGCTCGAAGGCGCAACAGCGACCACGAATGAGGCCGCGCCCGAGGCCGCCGCTGCCGAGGCCGTAGAGCCCGCAGCAGAGGTGCCCGCGCCAGCCGCAGAGGCAGCAGCGCCAGCAGCCGAGGTGCCCGCGCCCGTGGAGGCCGCCAAGGCCAAGGAAGAGCCCGCAGCCGAGCCCGCCAAGGCCGCAGAGACGTTCACCGACGTGCCTCCGCCCGTCGTCAGCAACACGCCCGCCCCCGTGAAGACGCCAGCGCTGGGGGAGATGAGCGACGACGAGCTCAAGGCCCGCCTGAAATACATCGCCGATCAGGCGAAGACGAATGGCGGCTGGAACAAGATGCTCGTCGAGCAGCGCCGCAGCGTCGAGAAAGAGATCAACGGCCGCGCCGCCAAGGTGGAAACACCCAAGGTTGAGACGCCGCCCGTCGTGCAGGCGACACCCGCTCAGGAAGCGGCCGCAACGCTGCCAAAAGAGCTGGCCGGTGCCAAGCCCCGCTACAACTACGGCAACAAGGCCTTCGAGCTGAAATTCGCGTCCGACGTGGACCGCGCCGCCTTCATCGCCTCACAGCCCACCAAGTCCAAGCGCGACGCCGACTATCTGGCCTTTGCCATGCAATCGACTGGCATGAGCGAGGACGAGGTTCGCGCCCATGGTGCGCAGGTGCGCGAGGCCATCAAGGCCATGGCCAAGGACGGCAAGCCCGGCACGCTCAAGGTGGCCGAGGTGGCCCGTGGCGTGAAGATCGAGAAGACACCAGCGCCGAAAACGGATGCTACCCTCATCAATGAGGGAACCAGCAAGCCAGCACCCGCACCCAAGGCAGAGCCCACCACAGCCGAGCTAATGCAGGCCGCCAAGGACACCGGCAAGCTGGAGATCGTCAACGTCACCAACAAGGTCGAGCCAAAGGCAGCCGTATCTGCGCCCTCCACCATGCAGACCTTCATGGGCCTGCAAGACGCCATGAACGGCTCCCTGAAAGACGGCCCCGTCAAGGCCTTGCTGTCTGGCAACGGCATGATCGACGACAAAGGCGGCCTGACACTCAAAGGCAAGGGCTTGCTCGAGCAGCTCAACCCCACTGGCATCGGTGCCAAGCCGCTGTCCACAGAGGAAGCCGAGCAGATCGTCCGCGACAACATCAAGCCCGTGGAAGCCGCGCCCGCCGAGCCTGCCAAGGCCGAGCCAGCACCAGCACCAAAGCCGACCAAGCTCACCAAGGAAGACGAAGAGCACCTGTTCGGCACGGACAAGAAACGCGCCGCCGCACTGGATCGCATCGCCAAGGGCACCGCCTATTTCGGCACGCCTGAGAAGGCCAAGGACTTCATCACCAAGAACGGCCTCAAGGACACCCACACCGTCGAGCAGACGGGCAAGGTGCGCTTCGAGGTCAAACCGAAAGCAGAAAATGTCGCAGACGAACGTACCAGCGGGCAGCCCGCAAGCGCAGAAGCAGTGGTCGAAAAAGCCGATGGAAATGAAGCCACGGCCACCCCTGTTCAATCCGATGCAGCGCCCGCCCAAGAAGAAGTAAGCCAGCCCACCACGCTGGCCGAGCGCCGCAAGAAGGCCAAGGGAGGCCTGCGCGAGCCAAGCGCAAAAGAGCTCGCATTGCTTCCAGAAGCAGAGGACGTGCTCGACCTCAATCGCAAGCCTACTGGCTGGAAAGGCATCCCCATCGCCAATGGCGACGGCACGGTGCTTGTCAGCTCTGACGGCAAGAAGGCCATCACCTTTGCGAACCAGAACCCCAGCAGCGGCACAGCCGCTTTGCGAGCACGCACAAGCGCTCAGGCGTATGCGATTGACAACCCGTACAGCGCCACCGGCCAGAACGACGAGCTCGACGCCGAGATGCGCTCCTACGAGGCCAAGGCCGACAAGCCTGCGACCAGCTCCAATGTGGAGTTCATCAAGGCGCTGGAGACGGCCCGCAAAGAACTGCCCGAAGGCTTCGCCATCCAGCCCGAGCGCGACAGCGTGGCGCTGATGGAGAATGGCCGCTACGCCGTCACAGGCCTTGGCCGCAACGCAGCAGGCGTGCAGGAAGCCTTGCGTCAGGCCAAGCTCCGCGCTGGCGAGAAGACCGAAGCCAAGGCCGACCCCTTCGCCAACAACAAGCTGTTCACATCGGACGCCGTGGAAAAAGCCCGCGCCCGCATGAAGTCCAAGCTGCGCAGCCAGTTCAACTCAGGCATCGACCCTGAGATGGTGATGGACGGCATGACCATTGCCGGTGCCTACATCGAAGCTGGCACACGCAGCTTTGCGGCCTACTCCAAGGCCATGATCGACGACTTCGGGCCGAAGATTAAGCCCTTCCTGTTGTCGTTCTACGAAGCCGCTCGCAACTACCCCGGCCTCAACACCGAAGGCCTCACGCCCGTGGCCGAGGCCAAGGCGGAATTTGACGCGCTCAACGCCGAAGAGACACAGGGCGGCAGCCAGCTCGCAGAGCTCGAAGCCCTGCGCACCTCACTGGAGGCCAAGCTCGACGAGCAGGGCATGGTGGCGGACGCCCGCACCCGCCAGAAGCTCGCCGAGGTGACAGATGCCATCGCCGAGATCAAGCACCCAGAAATCTACAAGGCGCTCAGCGAGAACGGCGGGCTCACGCTCAGGCTCGCCCAAGAGCTGCGCATGAACGAAGGCAGCGAAGCGCCAGCCGCCACGATTGGCCGCGTCCTGCGAGGCCTCGTCGAACCCTACCGCACCGATATGGGCAACGCCGTGTTGCGTGCCATCGGAGAAGAACCCACACTCACCAGCACGGAAGCCAAAGGAAATGACAATGGACCTCAAAAACTGGATCAGTCTGGCTCGGGAGAGCTGGAAGGAAAACAATCCGACCCTCTACAAGGAGCTGAACCGCTCGGGCAAGCTGGGAACGGCGCTCAAGGAAGCGGCGGAGCGGACCTATTCGGAGATCGCGGAACTGGAAGCGCAGGGCCACAGCCCGCAGGACGCATGGGAAATGACGCGGGAGAAGTATCTTCTCTTGCCAGCCGAAGAAATGCCGGACGAGGTGGAAAACAAGGGAGCGGCGCTGTTCAACGAAGCGAACGCCCTGCAAAGCCAAATTCTGCAATCGACCGAGACAGCGGAAACCAGCCAAGCCTGATCCCCGAAGACGGCACCCGCGCACAAGACCGTGCCGACGGGTTCGTCATCACGGAAGACGACGCCATCGGCGAAGGTGGCCAGAAGACCAAGTTCAAGCAGAACGTGGCCGCGATCCGTCTGCTCAAGCAGCTCACCGCCGAGAACCGCCAAGCCACCCGCGCCGAGCAGGCCGTGCTGGCCAAGTATGTCGGCTGGGGCGGCATCCCGCAGGCCTTCTACCGCGACAACAACGAGGTGTCGAAGGGCTGGGAGAAGGAAGCCGCCGAGCTCAAGGAGCTGATGACGGCCGACGAGCTCGCCGCAGCCGCCGCCTCGACGCGCAATGCGCACTACACCTCGACCGAGATCGTCGGTGCCGTGTGGGACGCGGCCAAGCATTTCGGATTCCAAGGCGGACGCGTGCTCGAGCCTTCCGTGGGCGTGGGCAATTTCTTCGGCCTGATGCCAACCGCCTTGCGCAGCGCCAGCCAGTTGACCGGCGTGGAGCTCGACCACATCACAGGCGGCATCGCCAAGCAGCTCTACCCGCAGGCCAACATCGCCGCGCCCGTGGGCTTTCAGGACTTCTCGGCACCAGACAACTATTTCGAGCTGGCCATCGGCAACCCGCCGTTCGGCCGTGAGGGCATCTACGACCCGACCCGCAAAAAGATCAGCGGCTTTTCGATCCACAACTACTTCTTCGCCAAGTCCATCGACACGGTGAAGCCCAATGGCGTGCTGGCCATGGTGGTGACAAACCGCCTTCTGGACAGCATGGGCGACAAGGCCCGCGCCTACATCGCCGAGCGCTCCGAATTCCTCGGCGCGATCCGCCTGCCCAACGACGCCTTCGCCAAGAACGCGGGCACGCAGGTGACGACCGACATCATCTTCCTGCGCAAGCTCAAGGAGGGCGAGCAGCCCACCGGCCAGCGCTGGATGGATGTGCGCCAGTACAAGGACAAGGACGGCAACACGGTCCCGCTCAACGAATATTTCGTGCGCAACCCCGACATGATGCTGGGCGAGTTCGGCCAGTTCGGCTCGATGTATAGCGCTGAGGACGCCGCCCTCGTGGCCCGCCCCGGCCAAGATACGCCCGCTCTGTTGCAGGCCGCCGTGGCCAAGCTGCCCAAGGGCTTCATGGATGCGCCGACCGCCGAGCCCGTGCGTGAGACTGTCGAGCCCATGCACGACATTTCGCGTGTCAAGGTTGGTTCGGTTTTCGAACAAGGCGGCCAGATTTTCGAGCGCCGCGAAGACATGCTGGGCAAGCAGCAGGCCGCGCCCGTCACCTTCGCCAGCGAGAAGGCCAAGGAGCGCGTGAGCGGCATGATTAAGGTGCGCGACGCGCTGATCGACGTGCGCCGCATGCAGCTCCAAGAGGGCGTCAACGAGAAAGAGCTCGAGGCGGCACGCAAGGAGCTCAACAAAGCCTACGACGCCTTCGTCAAGGCCAATGGCCCGCTGAACGCAGACGCCAACAAGCGCCTGATGCGTGACGATCCGACATGGCCACAGATCGCCGCGCTGGAAGACGGCTTCGACAAGGGCATCACCGCCACCGTGGCCAAGACCACGGGCGAGACGCCCCGCGCCCCGAGCGCCCGCAAGGCCGCGATCTTCACCAAGCGCACGCAGGCCCCCTACAAAGCACCCGAAAAAGCCAACTCGGCCAAGGACGCCATGGTGTCCTCGCTCGCCGAGCGCGGCCGCGTCGATCTCGACTACATGGCCAGCCTCTACGGCAAGACGCCTGAGCAGATCACCAAGGAGCTCGAAGGCCTCATCTACAAGAACCCCGTGGGCGGCTGGGAAAGCCGCGAGCAGTACCTCTCGGGCAACGTCAAGAAGAAGCTGGCGCAGGCCATCGACGCTGCCAAGGCCGACCCGTCGCTCAAGGGCAATGTGGACGCGCTGAAAGCCGTGCAGCCTGCCGACATCGAGGCCGTGGACATCGACGTCAAGGCCGGTGCCCATTGGGTGCCAGCCGACGTGATGGAGGATTTCGTCAACACCATCGCCGAGGGCCAGAACGCCAAGGCGATCTACAATCCTGTCACCGCGTCTTGGACGCTGAACGTGGAGCGTGCCTCACAGGCCGCGCAGACACAGTGGTCCACCGACCGCGCCAGCCTGCGCGAAGTGCTCACCGCCGCCGCCAACTCGAAGCAGATCACGATCTACGACAAGTTCTCCGACGGCACCCGCACGCTGAACGAGGCGGCCACCACGGCTGCCAACGAGAAGGTGGAGCGCATTAAGGCTGAGTGGAAGAACTGGCTCTGGGCGGACGACGCCCGCCGCGAGCGCTTGGCCCGCATCTACAACGACACGTTCAACACCGACGTGCAGCGCGAATTCGACGGCTCGCACCTGACCTTCCCCGGCAAGGTCGGCGACGACATCATCCAGCTCCGCCCCCACCAAGCCAACGCCGTGTGGCGCATGGTGCAGTCGGGCACGACGCTCCTCGATCACGTGGTCGGTGCTGGCAAGACCTTCACGATGATCGCGGGCATCATGGAAATGCGCCGCATGGGGCTCGCCAAGAAGCCGATGCTCGTCGTGCCGAACCATCTGGTCGGCCAGTGGGCGGAAGACTTCATGAAGCTCTACCCCGGCGCGAACATCCTCGCCGCCACCAAGAAGGACTTTGAGAAGGGCAACCGCAAACGCCTCTTCGCCCGCATCGCCACGGGCGATTGGGACGCCGTGATCGTGGCTCATTCCTCGCTCGGCAAGGTCGAGATGGAGCCCGAATTCCAAGAGGCCTTCATCAAGCAGCAGATCGCCGACATGGACACCTCCATCGTGGCCATGCGCGAGGCCGAGGGCAAAGGCTCCCGCAACGTCAAGCAGATCGAGAAGCAGAAGGCCGCGCTCGAGGAGAAGCTGAAAAAGCTCTTCGACACCGGCAGCAAGGACGACAACCTGCACTTCGGCGAGCTCGGCGTGGACGCCATGCTGTTGGACGAAGCGCACGAGTTCAAGAACCTCGGCTTCTCCACCGGCATGCAGCGCGTGGCAGGCTTGGGCAACCCCACCGGCTCCAACAAAGCCGCCGATACGTTCATGAAGGTGCAGGCCACCCTCAAGCGCACGGGCGGCAAGAACGTGGTGTTTGCGACGGGTACGCCCATCTCCAACACCATGGCCGAGATGTATACGATGCAGCGTTACCTCGACTACGGCACGCTGAAAGACCAAGGCATCGCGCACTTCGACGCATGGGCCAAGACGTTTGGCGAAGTCGTGACCGATTGGGAGCTCTCGCCGTCCGGCCAGTACAAGATGAATTCGCGCTTTGCGAAGTTCGTCAACATGCCCGAGCTGATGCAGCGCTACGGCTCGTTTGCCGACGTCATCAACCGCGACGACATCAACCGCCAGTTGGCCGCACAGGGCAAGAAGCTGCCCGTTCCCAAGGTCAAGGGCGGCAAGCCCGAAAACACCGTGGTCGAGCGCTCACGCGATCAGGCTCTCTACATCGGCATCCCGACCGTGGACGAGAACGGCGTGGAAACCTACCCCGAGGGCTCGCTCGTCTACCGCGCTGAGAACCTGCCCAAGAAGGCCGAGAAGGGCGCGGACAACATGCTCAAGATCATGTCGGACGCCCGCAAGGCGGCGCTCGATATGCGCCTGATCGACCCCAGCTACGGCGACAACCCCAATTCCAAGGTCAACGTGGCGGCCACCAACATCAAGTCGATCTACGACAAGTGGAGCGCCGACAAAGGCACGCAGCTCGTCTTCTGTGACCTCAGCACCCCCAAGGGTGCCGTGGCCAAGGAAGCCGCCGCGCTGCGCGAACTGGTGAAGCTGGCCGAGGACGGCGACGAGGCCGCGCAGGCGAAGCTCGACGCCATGAGCCCCGACGAGCTCTTGGCTCTGGACAGCTCATTCAGCGTCTATGACGACCTCAAGGCTAAGCTGATCGCCAAGGGCATCCCTGAGAACGAGATCGCCTTCATCCACGACGCCAACACTGAGCTCCAGAAAGAAGAGCTCTTCGCCAAGGTCCGCACCGGCCGCGTGCGCGTGCTGATGGGTTCGACATCCAAGATGGGCGCTGGCATGAACGTGCAGGACCGCCTTGTGGCTCTGCACCACCTCGACGCGCCATGGCGTCCGTCGGACTTGGAGCAGCGCGAAGGCCGCATCATCCGCCAAGGCAACAAGCTCTACGAGGCCAACCCCGAAGGCTTCGAGGTGGAGATCAAGCGCTACGCCACCAAGCAGACCCTCGACAGCCGCATGTGGCAGACCATCGAGGCCAAAGCCCGCTTCATCGAGCAGGTGCGCAAGGGCACGGGCGAGCGTGAGGTGGAAGACGTGGCGGGCGAGGCCTCCAACTCGGCCGAGATGAAAGCGGCGAGCTCAGGCAACCCGCTGATCCTCGAAGAGATGACGCTGCGCCAAGCCATCCGCAAACTGGAAAACCAGCAGGCCGAGCACAACCGCGAGCAGTTCCGCATCCGCGACCGCATCCGCATGGTCGGCGACATGGCCAAGCACAATGACCGCGACGCCGAGCAGTTCGACGCCGACGCGCCCAAGGCTCCCAAGGAGTTTGCCGTCACCATCGGCAACCAGACCTTCGACAAGCCCAAGGAGGCAGGCGAGGCGATCCTGTCGGCCGTCAGCGCCATGCTGGCCGCCCGCGAGGAAAGCCGCGAGATCGGCACCTATGGCGGCTTCAAGCTGATCTTGGACGATGTGAGCCACGGCGACACGAAGGGCGCTGTGCTGACCCTCAAGGGCAAGGGCGAGTACCAAGTCGCCGCCAACCCCGGCAGCGACGCGACAGGCCTCGGCCAGCGCATGCGCAACACCGTGCGCGATCTCGCCGAGATGGCTGAGAACAAGCGCGAGCTGGCCAAGCGCAACCGCGACGAGGTGCCCAAGCTGGAAGGCCAAATCAAGCCATGGGGCTCCGAGCAGGAGCTCGCCGACGCCAAAGCCCGCCACATGGAGGTGATCGACCAGCTCAAGCCCAAGAAGAAGGAGCAGGCCGCGCCCGAGGGTGACGTGCGCATGAACCGCGCCCAAGGCCTCGAAGGCGTGTTCGAAGGCTTGGAAAGCCGTGGCCTCACCCGAAAACGCGCTTTGGAGAGCGTTAAATCGCGCTCCGATGCAGACATAATCAACTACATCGAAGATAATTGGTTCGCTATTCTGGGCGACATCGAAGATTCTGGGAAGGTGGAAATCAAATGCTAGTCAAGTCACTTCTGTCAAAAAACATCGAGGGCATGCTGAACGAGGCCGTTCAAGCCGAGCTCTACGCCTCCAACCTTTACAAGCACGTCGCAAACCAGTTGCAGCGCTTGGGTTACTTCGGGGCTCAGAAGTTCTTTGCAGGCGAGAGCGCCAACGAGCTCACGCACTACCAGAAGCACGCCGATTTCCTGAACGACCGTGGCAGCGTGGCCAAGGTGCCCATGATCGAGGCCATCACCGACCCGATCACCAGCCTCAGCGACGCGCTCGAGGTGGCCTATGAAACCGAGCTCCAGCTCGGCAAGGACTACGAGCGTTGGTACAAGGGCTGCGCTGACGATGTGACCGTGCAGCAGTTCCTTCTCCAGTTTCTCGAAGAGCAGCGCAAGAGCGTGGGCGAGTACGGCGATTTGCTGTCACGCTTGGCGCGTGCTGGCGCAAACGAAGCCGCCATCCTGATGATCGACACCGAGATGGGCGAGGGCTGATCCCGTGGTATGCCGCTACACGTTTGACGGCCCAGACGGCCAGAGCGTCAACATCGTCGGGCGTCCGGCGCTCAAGGCCTATCTGGCCTCCGGTGGCTTAGCTCACCTTTTGCCCGAGCGTGCCGCGCAGGCTGGCTTCAAGCGCTCGCCCGTGGCCGCCGCTGTCACCTCACAGGTGGACGAGCAGCGCATGCAACGCACTGAGCAGGTGGTGCAGAACATATCCGCGCCATGGGCGCAGAACGTCGTCATCAAGACCGTGTGGGACTTGAACAGCAAAGACGTTCCAGAAGACGTGCGGGTTAGTAACGCTAAGGAAATGGCCGAAAACTCAGGCCTTGGCTCGGTGAAAGGGTTTTATCACCCTAAAACAAACACCGTTTACATGGTGGCTTCGCAGCTCAATGGAGACTTCGACATTGCGCGTGTTCTGTTGCATGAGACGCTAGGCCATTGGGGGTTGAACAACCTTTACGGCCAAGGCCTCAAATCTGTGTTGCAACAGATCATGGCGCTGCGCAAAGCCGACACATTGGCCAAGCTCAACGAATTGAAGTTGCCCAAGACCATGGCGGACGCGCGCGCAGCCGCCTTGAAGAACCAACCGAACCTCACCGGAAACGCTCTTGAAGAGGCTGCAACGCGCTTGCATGAAGGGGCGTATCTGGAAGCCGCAGAGGAGGTCTTGGCCGACATGGCCATGAACACACCTCAGATCGGCTTTGTGCAGCGGGCGCTCGCTGCCATCAAGACATGGCTGCGTCAGCATGTTCCCGGCTTCGCCAACATGAAGCTCAGCGACGCCGAGATCATCCGCGACTTTCTCCTGCCTGCCCGCGCCTTTGTGGAGCAGGGCACCGAGGCTGGCCGCGCCACTGCCAATCAGGGCATCCGCTTCAACCGCGCCCCTGCCAATCCTGCGCCTGCCGCTACCTCGCTGACACCAGAAGAGCAGGGCACCCTCCGCAGGACGCAGGCCAATTTCCAAGACAACAACAACCGCATCAAGCAAATTCAGACGCGGATCACCGAGCTGACCGGCGCGAAGGTGCCGGAATATGCCGACTACTACATGGCCGAGGACAACCGTCCCGGCCGGATCGCCGCTCGCTTGCAGGATTTCCGCGAGAAGATGCGGGCTCCGCTGATCGAGCGCATCGTCAAGTCTGGCCACACGCTCGATCAGGTAGAAGAGCTGGCTCACGCCATGCACGCGCAGGAGCGAAACGAACGCGGTGGAAAGCTGCATCCAGAGGATTCGGACTTCTACAAAGCCATGGACGATCACAGCATTGTCGGCACGTCAGGCATGTCCACCGACAAGGCAAACGAGATCATCAAGAAATACAGGTCAGACGCGGCGCTGCAAAAGCATGCTTCCGACCTGCGCAAGATCGCTCGCGCCGCTCTCGACATCAAGCTGGCGTCGGAGCGCATCACGCAGGAAGAGTATGACGCCTACGTGAACGCCTACCAAAACTACGTTCCATTGAAGGGTGACGGAGAGTACGGCCCCGGCGTCAAGCGAGCCATGGGCCACGAAGAGCGCGACGAGCACATCATGGAAAACGTGATGCGCGATTACGAGCAGGCTGTTGTGTCGAGTGAGCGCAACCTGACCCGCCAAGCCTTCTTGCAGCTCGTTCTTGAAAACCCTGACAGCGATCTATGGACCGTCGGCGTGGCCCCGAAAGGCCGCTATATCGCCGGTCAGTCGTTCAACGTCTACAAGGACGGGGAAGTCGTGGCCGAGTTTGACAGCGAAGCCCAAGCCCGTTCTTGGGTGGACGGGCGCATGGACAACTATGCGAGCTACACCATCGAGATCGAGCGCGGCAAGTTCACCGTTGAGCGCGACGGCAAGCCGGTCGGGTACTTCGATAGCCACTCAAAGGCCGAGAAATACATCGACAGCGTGAAAGAGCTGGCAGGAAAGCTGACCATCGAAAACACGGGCGAGCGAGTTCGTGAGTTCGTCAAACCGCTGCAAGAGAACGAGCTGCCCGTCTACGTCAAAGGGCAGATGGTTCGCATCCAACTCAAGGACGAGACGCTCGCAGGCCAGATGCGGCCGCTCAATCAGGAGCAGATGGGCTGGGTGCTCGGCCAATTCCGCGATCTCAACCGCTTCCTGTCCAAGATTTACACGGGATATAGCCCCACCTTCCTGATTACCAACCCGATCCGAGATGCAGGCACCGGCACTGTGTCGATGGTGGGCAACCAAGGGGCCGTCATTGCCGCGAAAGCGTGGGCCAAGTATCCGAGCGCTTTCAAGGCGCTGGCTCAGTATGCCGCCAATGGCAAGGAGCCGAACACCGAGGTGGGCCGTTTGCTGAAAGAATACCGCATGAGCGGTGGCAAGACCGGCGCATCGCACATGAGCGATCTAGAAGAGCAGGGCAAGACCTTGCAGCGCCTCTATGACGACGCTTATGGAGCCAGTGGCTACCTTGCTCAAGGCAAGACCGGCAAAGCAGCCCTGATCGCTGGACGAAAAATCCTTGGCAACATGGCCCACGTCATCGAAGTGGGCAACCAAGCCACCGAAAACGCGCTGCGCCTGTCGCTCTACATGACCTTGCGCGAGAACGGCTCAAGCGCTGGCGAAGCCGCACAGGCGGCTAAGAACGTGACGGTCAACTTCGACCGCAAGGGCAGTCAGACCGCCACGATGAGTGCGCTCTATCTCTTCTTCAACCCAGCCGTGCAGGGCACCGCCAACGCCATCCGCACACTGGTCAAAGGCAAGCACAAGGAGCAGGCATGGATCGCCGTCGGCGTGCTGGCGGCCTTGGGCATGTATGCCGCAGGTCAAGGCATCGACGATGACGAAGACCGCTGGCTCGGCGAGGGCTGGGATAACCGATCCAAGAAGCTCGTCCTGAACATCGGCGGCAAGCGGATCACCATTCCGATGTCGCTGGAATTTGCCCCGTTCTACGCCTTTGGCGTGGCCATGGAAGAAGCCCGTCGCGGCAAGGTGAAGCCCATCGACGCCGCTGGCCACATGATCTCATCTTTCTTGGATGCCTACGTGCCGTTCAAGGGCGTTTACAGCTCAGACAGCAACGACAAGCCGATGGACCTCGTGACCGCTGCGGTGCCGACGGCGCTTCGCCCAGCCGTGGAAGCGGCGACGAACCGCAACAGCTTCGGCTCGAAGATCGTGCCAGAAAACGAGTTCACCAAAGACCGCCCCGACAACCTCAAGATGAACCGCGCCACCAAGGGCACAGCCTATGACGCGGCCGCGCAGGGTATCGCGGCAGCCGGTGAGGCGTTGGGCGCAGGCAAATACGAAAATGACATCACCAAGGTCAGCCCCGAAATGCTGAAACACTGGTGGCGCACCTATACGGGCGGCTTGGGTTCATTCCTCGGCGACACGGCCAGCTTGGCCAAGATCGCGGCAGAAAGCCCCAACTCAATCGAGATGGCGGATGTCCCTGTGGTCAAGGCCTTTGCCAAAGGTCAGGACGTGAGCCCGATTCGTGGCCGCTTTTACGAGCTGACCAAGGAAGCCCGCGCGACGATCACCGAGTTCGAGCAGGCCAAGAAGGCAGGCGACGACGAGGCGTTGGACAAGATCATGTCGAGCCCTGAGAAGGAAGAGCTCGTCGGGCTTGGCCGCATGATTCGCTCTACCACCAAGGCCGCTGCGGGCATCCGCGACGAGATGGTGGACATCAACGCCGACAAGACGCTGAGCCTCGCCGAGAAGCGGGCCAAGCTCAAGGCGCTGGAGAAGGAAGAGGAAACGCTCTACCGCGACGCCATCAAGGCTTTTCAGCGCTAGAGTGGTTTGATTTCAGCACCAAAGAATTTAGAATGTCACCAGTTTGAACGGACCCAACCATGTCACTGACACCAGAAGAGAGAGCCGAGCTCGTACACGAATTGGCACAGGCCCTCGCATGTGCCGCACATCCGCAACTCAGCGACGAAGAACTGCGCTGGGTAAAGCTGGCCATTGAGGTCGAGGGCAAGAAGAAAGCCTTCCGCGACGCGGTGATCGAGAAGACCATCACCGGCCTGATCTGGCTCGCGCTCCTTGGCGTCGGTTCGATTTTCTATGAGTGGGCCGTGGCCCATGGCTACAAGCCCTAACGTGATGTGCTCGACCCTGCATCCATCACCATCGCGATCTCGGCCATGCGGGCTGCCTACAACGGCATCCAGTATTGTGTCGAAGCGCTCGGTGAAGGGACTGTGCAGGTCCAAAAAATCAAGAAAGCCGCCGAGCAAGCCCAGCAGATCGTCAAGGACGTCAAGAGCACGTGGTCGATCCTGTCTGGCCTTCTCAGCCTCTTCAAGCCCAAGCCGCCCCCCGAGCCCAAGCCGCTGGCCCTTTCCGGTCCAGCCGCCGACCCCTCCAAGCCCAAGCCCAAAGACGAGTACATCCGCCATGTGCCGACCGAGGACGACATCGTTCAGCAATTCGTCAAGCACGTGGGCGACTTCTACCAACAACACCGCGATCTCAGCGAGTATCACGAGCGACGCTATGCCGAGGTCTATGCAATGGATCGGCCCGATCCGCGAGACATCCTTGAACTCTCCGTCATCAAGAATGAGCTCGATGGCGCATACATGAAACTCAGCGGGATGATGCGCGGTGCGCACGTCCCTGCCCAGCTAGGACCACTGTGGGACAACTTCAACGAGATTTACGATCACGTCAAAGAGCAACAACTGATCCGCAAAGAGCGTGACCGCATAAGACGAAACAACGAAGCATGGCGACGCGAGCAGGCTCATCATTTCAGAATCGACCGCTTAATGGTGGTGGTCGGGATGGTCTTCGCTCTGGCGCTGATGTGGGGCGTGATGTTGTCGTTGAGCTTGCTCGTGAAGACACTCGCTGGTTTGGAGCCGTTGTAATCCTCTTCGGGTTTTGCCTGTGCTTTGCTTTGCCATTGGGCGTGTTCATCATCATTGACCATAAAAAGCGAGAAGAGCGTCGAGACGCCGCGATCATTCGGGAAGTGCGAGAATTGCGAACACTGAGAAACGATTTGAGAAAGGAAATTGAGAATGTCCGAGAAAAAGCAACTGAGCCGAAGTGAGCTCGAAATCATCATCAAGAAGCGTGCGGCCATCGTCGTCACGCTGTTTGCTGCGCTGCTGGCCATCAACACCATGATCGGGGGCTCGAACAGCTCCAAGGTGATGGGCAACACCATCGCCGCGAATAACCAGTGGGCTTGGTATCAGGCCAAGAACGTGCGGGCTGGCATCTACGCCACTACCGCCGACACCACGACTGACAAGAAGGTGGCCGAAAAGTACCGCGCCGAGGCAGCCCGCATGAAGGCTGACATGGAAGAGATAGCGGGCAAGGCCAAGACGCTGGAAGCCGAGCGCGAACGTGCCTCGGCTCGCTCACCCTTCTTCACCTATGCGGGCGCAGCCCTGCAAATCGGCATCGTGCTGTCCACCGCCGCCATTCTGGCTGTGGCCATGCCGTTGTTCTGGGCATCCGTCGGAGCTGGCTCCGTGGGTGTCGTTCTCTTTGCCTACGTTCAACTAGGAGTTTGACCATGAACGCTTTTGCTAAGTACCTGTCCTCACGTGCGTTTCAGTTCACGTTTTTGCCGATCATCATCCTGATCTGGTTCATCGCCACCGATCCCTCGCCCAAGTTCGCCGACACGATCTTGCGCGTGCAGCTTTGGGCTCAGGCCTTGCTCGTCACGGGCGTGAGCTACGCGATCTCCAAGGCCATGCTGGGCTCGGCTTCGAGCGAGGACGCCTACGAGCAGACCATCGCGGGCAACTTCGCTGCGGGCTTTGCCTATATGGGAATCTGCATCGTGCGCGTGGGCGTGCTCTTCGCTTTGCTCGTGTTCTTCGCGCAGGTGCAAAAGTGATCCGCTGGCTGGCCGTCGTGCTGGCCTCGCTGGCCATGGCTTCGTGCTATCCAGCGTTGGCGCAGGACGTGAAGACCTACATCCCCGAGCAGGCCAAGGAGCACCTGCCAACCCTCAAGGCTCAGGTCAATGAGGTGTGGCCGGACTTCTTCGCGCCCAACTACTTCGGGGCGCTCATCGAGCATGAGAGCTGCATCTCGCTCAAGCACTCGAAGTGCTGGAACCCGAAAAGCCGCCTCAAGTCCGACCGCGAAGAGGGGGCAGGGCTGGGCCAGCTCACCCGCGCCTTCAAGTCCGACGGCTCGACGCGCTTCGACGCGCTGGAAGACGCCAAGCGGCTCGACAAGAAGGGGCTCAACGACCTGCGCTGGGAAACCGTCTACTCCCGGCCAGACCTCCAGATGCGCGTGCTCATCCTGATGACGCGGGCCAACTGGAACCGGCTGGACAAGCTGATCCCAGACCGTGAGGGCAAGCTCGCCATGACGGATGCTGCCTACAACGGGGGCGTCGGTGGCGTGCTCAACGAGCGCCGCTCGTGCTCGCTGCGCGGCGACTGCGATCCGAACAAGTGGTTCGGCAATGTCGAGAAGGTGTGCCTGAAATCGACCAAGCCGCTCTACGCGGGGCGTTCGGCCTGCGACATCAACCGTCACCATGTGTCCGACGTGTTGCTGACCCGTATGCCCAAATACAAGGGGAAGGTGTGATGACCCGCCTTCTCGCCCTCATTCCCCCATGGGTGCCGCTGGCCGCCGTGGCGCTGCTCACCACAGCCCTCGGCGTGCAGACCGTGCGCCTGTCATGGGTGCAGACCGAGTTCGCCGAATACAAGGCGGACGTTTCCGAGAACACGCGCAAGGCCGAGGTCGCCGCACGGGCCAAGGAGAAGACCATGCGCACCGAAGCCGACAGGATCGCCAATGAACAAGCCCAGAAACAAGACGAGCTGGCTGCTGCCGCTGCTCGCGCTGACGCTACTGCTGCCAGCCTGCGCAACGAGATCGACCGACTCAATGCCAGTCCAGCCCCCACAGACCCCGCCGCTGCCGCCCTCGCTCGCGAAGCCACCACCGCCCGAAAACTTCTTGGAGCGTGCGCAGAGCGATATAGAGGACTGGCGAAAGGAGCTAACGAGCTCAAAGACCAAGTGACGGGCCTACAATCCTTTGCGCAGACCGTTTGCCACGCGCCTGACTGAGTTGTCTCCTAGCTCGAAAGAGCCTTTGCCCTGCCGGTCACGTGCTGGTGGGGCGTCTTTTTTGGGCGCAAATCGGCGCAAATCATTTTTCTTTTGTGATGGTCAATTTGTTGGTTAGCGCTGACCAGTGGCGACAGATAGCCGTTAAGTGTCAGTGACTTATGCGAAGCACGTGATAGCCTCCTCCGCTACCATTACCCCGTTTCGGGGCGTCTCAGCTCGTCTCAAATCGCAAAAAAGCTCAATGATTTCAAGGCTCAAGGGTCTTGAACCGTCTCAGCTCGACGCAAACCATCGCGGTTTGATGTTGGTCAGGGTTCTGGGTAGTCTTCCTCAGCCAACACGACGTGACCAACCCGTCGAAAAAGAGGGATTCACATGCTCAGCGACGCCAAGTGCCGTAACGCCAAGCCCTTGGACAGGCACCAGAAATTGTCAGATGGCGGCGGGCTGTATCTGTTGGTTCTCTCGTCTGGCGGGAAATCGTGGCGGCTCGCCTACCGCTTCGGCGGCAAGCAGAAAGCGATCTCGTTGGGCAAATATCCAGCCGTGTCGCTCGTGCAGGCGCGGGAGCTGCGCGAGGCGGCCAAGCGCAAGCTGGCGCTCGGCAAAGACCCCTCTGACAAGGAAGAGGCCGCCACCTTCGAGGCCTTTGCCGTGCGTTGGCACATCGCCCAGAAGGAGCAGTGGGTGGAAGCTCACGCCGAGCGCGTGCTGGCCCGCATGGAGCGCGACGTGTTTCCCGAGATCGGCCACATGCCGATCAACAAGATCGAGCCGACCGACATCCTCGCCCTCCTGCGCAAGGTCGAAGAGCGCGGAGCCCTCGACATTTCCAAGCGGCTGCGCCAGTCCATCGGGGCTGTGTTTCGCTTCGCCATTGCCGAGGGCAAGGTCAAGATGAACCCTGCCGCCGATGTGGGCGACGCCCTCAAGCCACGGCCCAAGGTTCGCCACTTCGCCTCGCTCAAGGCGGTGGACATTCCCGCGCTGGTCGAGGCGATCCACGCCTATCAGGGCGAAGACCAAACGCGGCTGGCGCTGCTGCTGACGCTGCACACCTTTGTGCGGACCAACGAAACAAGGGGCGCTCGCTGGTCAGAGTTTGAAGGCTTGGCCGGTGACGCGCCGTTGTGGCGCATCCCCAAGGAGCGCATGAAGATGGGCCGCGAGCACCTTGTGCCGCTCACTCCGCAGGTGGTGGCCATCCTGCGCGAGCTGCGCGATCTGAGCGACGGCGACATGGTGTTTGATGGCATGAGCCAGAACACGATGATCTTCGCGCTCTACCGCATGGGCTACCACTCGCGCCTGACGGTGCATGGCTTTCGCAGCATGGCCTCGACGATCCTGAACGAGCACGGCTTCAACCGCGACTGGATCGAGCGCCAGCTTGCGCACGTGGATAACGAGGTGCGCGGAGCCTACAACTCCGCCGAATGGCTCAAGGGGCGGCGCGAGATGATGATCTGGTGGTCGAACTATCTGAGCGATGCGATCCAGCCGTCCACGGTCGATTCGCGCCAGCGCACGGACTGCCCGCCGACGGAGACGGGGCGCGGGAATTCGCCGAGCGCAATCTTGCGGTAGATGGTGGCCTTGGACATGCCGACGCGGGTGACGACATCGCGCAGGCGGATGAGGCGATCAGGGGTGTTCACTGGCGCTTCTCCTTCCACGTGCGCATGAGCGCGGCCAGCGAGGCCATGATCGCCTTGGTGATGGCGTTCACCACCCAATCGAGCGCCAGAAGTCCGACCATGCAGCCTGAGATGACGACGGGGGCGAGCGCGATGGTGATGCCCGCCCACTGAGGCGCGACGATCAGCGCGTAGATGACGCTGGCCATCCAGATGGTGAGCCCGTAGGTCAGGGCTATGACGACGTGCATGGTACGGTCCCCGAATCATTGGTTTGAAAACCGTACCACTTGAGACGAAATCAGACCACTGGTGCCTCGTTGTCCGGTGGCGAGAATTCCCACGGGCACGACGTGACTGGCACCGGCCCCTTGATCTTCTCGTTCTCTCGGATGACGGCCGAGACGGCATACCACCCGTGGCAAGGCCAGCCTTTGCGATCTGACTGGTGACAGAAGAAGGGGATTTTCTCGATCACCGATTTCATCACGTCCATCTGCGTTTGCAGGCAGCCGTTTGGCACCGTGCCATGCGTGAACGCGCATGACTTGCAGCGCTCGTCGTCCTCCCCGTCGCGTTGGTGAAGCAACGCTGTTGCACGGTCGGCCATGTCGGCCATCTGCACCCCAAGGGCGCGACCCTCGGGGCTCACGCGCTTGTGGTCTTTGGTGGGATCAGTCATGCGGCCTCCACTCGCTTGAATTCCACAACCCATACCCACGGGTTTGCGTCCCATGAGCCTGCGCCGTTGATGGATTCCCAAAGGCTTTGATAGCTTCCCACGGGATCATCTGGGGCCACCACGTCGGCATCCTCGCCGTAGCATTTCCAGCATGGGCACCCGAAAAAGTCTTCTGCCCGCTCGATGCCCTCGGCCACTGCGTCCGCCTCGCTGATGTCCTGCAAGCGCTCGACGCGCACGCCCGTCACCTCAAGGTTGATGCGGCTCACGGCCCTAGGCATGTGGATGCTAGGACGCCATTTCAGGCCGTATTCCTTGCGGGCCTCGTCACCATAGCTGCCGCGTGGTGTGTCGGCGGCGTAGGCGTATCGTTGCAGTCCGCTTGCTGGCGTCGGTCGGTGCTCTACTCCCGTCCCACGTAGGTCCATCCACGTCTCGCGCACCCAGAGCCGGTCGCCGGGCTGGCCGTAGGGGCACTCACCCTCCCATCCCTCAAGGTTCGACGTTGTGTAGCTAACACCCCCGCGCCGCACGTCCATAAGCATCGCGCTGGGCGGCAAATAGTCGTTGTGGCAAAGGAGTTCGTGTCCATCAAAGTGGAAGCCATTGCCGTATGGCTGGCTCTTACACACCCGCCGCGTCTGCGTCTTGGTGCCGTTGAGGATGGCGCGGACCATCGGGGCACTGAATAGAATGGGGCGCTCTTTCATGCGGCCCCCTTGAGCAGCGCAGTGCCGCGATAGCACTGCACCCCCTCTTGCCAGTCGCGCTCGTCCACCATGCTGGCGCAGTTGCACCCTTCCTCGGCGCACGGCTTGTGGTGCGTGGTTTCGGCGAGAAGTCCATGCTTGACGGCGAGCTCTTGCAGATCGAACCCGTCGAGCGTGCTCACGTCGGGCCATTCGTCCATGATGTCCTGCGCGAAGGCGCGGAGCTGGTCGCGCTCGGCATGCAGGCGGCGCAGTTCGGCATCTCGCCATGCAAGCTGCACTGCAATGTCAGACTTGGAGTGCAAGCCTTCACTGGTCATCGCCATCACGTGCGCGATGTAGTCAGACCCAAGGTCTTGTGCGCTGTGCTTCGGGTAGAGCAGGGCGTTTGGTTGTGTGCTCATGCGGCCTCCGCAGCTTTGAGGATGGTGCGCATGAGCTTGTAGGTTTCCGCCGCTGAATTGCCCTTGGTCCAGCCAAGCCCGACCTCAGCGATGTGCAGGCTTTCGAGCTGATCCCAGACACCCACAAGGGCCGCCCATGCGGGCGAGGCCTTGGCCATGAGCGGCAGCTTGGGGCGCAGCTCGGGCACGGCATGGAGCAGCAACAGGCAGCGATCCAAGTCGTCGGGATCGTGGGGGTGCGAGGGTGAGCTATCCCCCAGCGCGTCCACGCCCGTCAGCACCGAGAACAAGGTGTTGGAGCTGATGCCACGCTGACCATTAGCCAGCCAATTCGTCGCCGCGAGCGAGAGGTGTGGCGTGGCCTGCCGCTGCGCGATCAGCGCTCCCATTTCGAGGCGCTGGCGCAGCTCGGCGAAGAGCTCGGGCTGGCCGATGGCGAAAGACGCGCCAGCCATGCGGGCTATGTCCTGATCGAGCACGGCACCCTTGCCGGACAGCTTTGCGGCCTTACTGAGGAAGTCGAGGGGCTGAGGGCCGAAGCCCAGCACGACCGTGCCATTCAGTTCTTTCGTCATGCTGCCACCTGCTCTTCCTTGTAGGCGAACATGGCGCACAGCTTGGTGATGATGCTGGAGAAGCTGAGAACCTGCACAGAGGCCTCGTGCTGCCACTGGTCCTCGACGTGCTCCTCATAGGCCAGAGCTGGGAACTCGATGGAGCTAAACGCGAAGTCCGACGACATCACGAAGCTGGCTGATTCACCGTCGAACAGGCGGATGGACTTGACCTCGAAGCCTGCGGTGAAGGCGTTTTGCAGGCCTTCGCTGGCGCTCTCCAGCGACGTCATTTTCACGGTGAGGCGCTGGCCGTTCAGGGCGAGGGCCACTTGGCCGGATGGCGTGAAGCTCTCAAACGCGCTCTCGTCGTCGTCGAGCCATGCCTTCATCCGCGTGGTCAGGCCTTGCTTCACGTCGCTGACGTGGATCGTCTCGGTCTTCACGCTGCCAACGGCCTGCACGAGCAAGCCGGTGATGCGGCCTGCGATGGCGGAGCTCGTGGTGGGCACGATCAGGTAGTTGTTCTTGGTGTCGTAGAAGCAGGTGATGATCGCGGTTTTCACCAAGGCCTTGCAGCGCAGGTCCACGATCACGTCGTTCTTGAGCTCGGCGCGGAACTTCTTGCCGACCTTGATGCCCTCGCGCTCCTCGATCTCCTTCACGCGCTTGGCGAGCGCGGTGTTGATCGCGCCCACGGGCACGATCTTCTCGTCGATGCGCACGGCGAAGGCGAGGCCGCCATGGAACGGCGTTACCCAGCCGAAGCCGTCGCGCTCAATGAAGCCGATGGAGCCCGCCTCCGCGAGCAGAGGTTCGGTGAAGCCCTTTTCGGCCAAGTGCTTTTCGAGGGCCGATGCGGAGGGCAGTACGGCTTTGAAGACGCGAGCGTTTTTGATGAGTTTCATGGGAATGTCCTTTGGTGAAATGGTGAGGGGTTAAGCGGCGATCGCTTCGTCGCCCAAGGCGTCGATGGCGTTCATGGTGGCGTCGAGCAGGGCGTTGTCGGCTGCGAGGACGGCCTCGAGGTCGGCGGCTTGGAGCTTGGCGTCATGCTGGCCAGTGCGCAGCATGTTGGAGACGGCTTCGAGCTGGGTGGCGAAGTCCAAGAAGCCGACCACGGCCACCTTGCCTGCAAGGGCTTGGAACTGGTCGGCGGTGGCGAGCGCGAGCTGGCGGATGTGGAAGGGGGCGACGGTGATCGGGGCGTCGTCGGCCTCGGTGAACACCTGCGCGGCCTCTTCGGCTGTCACCTCGATGACGGGCATCACCAATGTCTGCTCGTCCTCGTGCCAGCCCTCGGGCAATTCGGGCTGCTCTGGCGTCTCGGCTGGTACTGAAACCGAACCACTTGGCTCAACAGAAGACGCGGCAGCCTCGGCGGCCTTGCGCTCTTCGAAGGCGCGTTTCTCGGCCTCATAGGCGGCCCGCTCTTCCTCAAAGGCGCGGCGCTCGGCTTCCAGCTTGGCCTGCTCTGCGGCGACGAGCGCGGCGGCCTGCTCGCGGGTGGACACCTTTTCGAAGAGCTCAGCCAGCGCGGCGTCGGCTTCGGTCAGGGCGGCCTTGCAGTCGTCGATGAACTCGCCGAACACCTCTTCGGTGGGCACAAAGGCGGCCAGCGCTTCACGCTCGGCGGCGATGTCCTGCGAGCTCACCTCGGCCAACGCGAGCTCCTGCGCCAGCCCACGGATGCCTGCGATCTTGCCCTTGATGTCGGCTTCGCGGGCGGCCTTGGCGGCCTTCTCGTCCTCGATGCGCTTGTCGAAGGCGTCGCGCAAAGCGAGCACGCGGGTTTCCTCGGCCTGCGTGATGGCGATCAGGCGCTTCTCTTCGTCGATCACGGCCTTGCAGAAGGCGGTGGCGTCGTCGCGGGCTTCCTTGCCGGTCTTGGTGATGGTGGTGCGGGCGTTCTTGAGCTTCATGCCGGTGCGGTGGGCGAGCTCGCGGGCGGTCTTGTCGGCCACCTCGGTGATGGCCTGCGCCTCTTCCACCATGGCCTTGAGGTCGGCCTCGGTCTTGGTGGTGTTGAGCACGATCATGGCGCGGTCGGCGGGCGGCAGCGCGGCGATGTCGGTGATGGTTTCTGTTGTCATAGGGTTCTCCTGTTGGTGGTGGGTTTAGGGGAGCAGGCCGCGCAGCTCGTCGCGCAGCCCGATCAGGGTGGTTCTGGTCTTGATGGTCTTGGCCTGCTTGGCCACGATGTCGAGGGCGGCGGCCGCCCTCTTCACGGTGTTGTCCCAGCCGTCGGGCGCGATGGGCTTACCCACCACGCTGGCGGCCTCATAGGCCTCGACGTCCTCGATGCGGTAGAAGATCGAGCGCTCGCCGATGCGGATGAACTTCGGGCCTTTGCCCGAAGCTCGCCAGCCTTGCAGCGTGCGGGCCGTCATGCCCCAGCGCTCGGCCAGTTGTTTCTCGTTCAGGCGCTCGCTCATGCTGCACCTTCGAGGGGAGCCTGCTCGGCGGCTGGCACGATGATCTCGCCGTCGGCTGTCACCGTCTCGCCCTTGGGCGTCAGCGTCTCGGCCGTGGTGCCGACGATGGCGGCGAGGCGCGAGGACTTGCCAGCATCGACAGCGGGGCGAGCGGGCGCGGCAGGCTGGGACACTTGCACGACCTGCGCCTCAACGATGCGGTTGGCCTCGTCCTCGTCGTAGATGCCTGCAAAGCCGAAGGCGATACGAGCGCCTTGGATCAGCGTCTTGTGGCGCAGGAAGCGCTTGGTGTGGCTCTGCCATGGGCCTGCATAGGCGTTCTGGCCGCGCGGGGCCTGATACACCTCGTCGAGGTACTCGCGCACGATGGTCGGGCGCTCGCGGTCCTTGCGGTAGATCACCACTTCGCACCACTCAGGGCAGGGCTTGCCCGCAGGCATGGTGACGATCTGGTCGGAGTAGTTGAACTCCATGCCGTTGAAGGCGGGGTGCTCGTTGATGATGCGAGCCCAGCCGTCCACCGACACCACGGGCACAATCGCGCCCTTGTCCTCGAAGGCAAAGATTTCCTTGGTGAAGGGGTTGAGCTTGTACTGGTCGGCCACGATCAGGAGCGCGGCCATCTGCTCGTTGCTGATCTGCACGTCCTGCTTGCGCTGGCGGAAGGCGGTGGCCTTGAGCGTGTCGAGCAGGCGGGCGGGCTCGATGTGGTACTTGTCGGCGAACTTCGTGACGAGCGAGGTGCGCTTGGATTCGGTGGTGGTGGCGATCTGGGTGGTCATGGTTTCGGTACTCATACTTGGCTTTCAGGGAGGGGTGGATTAGTCGTCGATGTGCTCGACGGTTTGGATGTCGAAGGCGCTTCTGGTGTAGACCTCGCGCAGGAGCTCAAGGTCTTGCAGAGCGCGTTTCTCGGAGAGGTAGGTGCGGATAACCCGCACCACCTTGTTGGCAGGCTCGCCGTATTCCAGCTCAACGAGCACGGTGGTTTCGTTTGCCTTGGCCATCACGCGGCCTCCGTGATGCGCACGTTGCGGAAAGCGGGCACGCTGGCCTCGATCTGAGTGCCGGACACCTTGGTCAGGCTGATCGACAGCTTCTCGTATTCGTCGCGGTAATAGGCGCGGAAGCTCTCTTTGTTGGTGCCCGCGCTGATCTTGCCGCCCGCATAGCTGATCGACTTGGCGTGCTGGATGATGGTCAGGATTTCGGCCTTGGCCGCGTCTTTCATCTCCTTGGCGGCTTTCTCGTCGGCGGCGGCGGCCTTGTAGGCGCGGCAGAGCACGGCGAGGCGGTTGTTGTCGCTCATGTCCACGGCCGAGCCGTCATTGTCGCGGTAGACCTGCGCGATGGTCGTGCCGTCCTTGGTGAAGTCGGGCGCAGGCTCGGCACCGGCATTGATGCGCTGCCAGATGTCACGGACCTTGGCCTTGATCGCCTCGCCCACGTCGGTGTCACGCACGCGGATGATCGGGCGGGGCGTGTTGCCGCCGACCAGAGGGGCGATGATGGCCCAATTCAGATTGGCCACCTCGAGCTGGTGCTGTGTCTGGAACTCGATGTGCACGGGCGCTTCGACGGTTTCGCCGTCGTCGAGCCATGTGCGCTTGAACTGCAAGCCATCGACGTTCTTGACTTCCATGATGCCGGGGCCGTGCTCGAGGAACATGCGGCGGGCTTCATTGTCCTCGTGGCCCTCGACGATGCCGACGATCTGGAAGTCGAAGGACGAGCCCATGCGCAGCTCGGGGATGCGCATGTAGACCTTGAAGGGCTCGACGATGAGGCCGAGGTCTTCGGCGATGCCACGGGCGATGGCGTCTTCAAGACGGTTGCCCCAGCGCGTGCGCTCATTGCCCTCGAACTCGGGCGCAGGGAAGGTGCCAGCCTTGAGATGGTAGAGCTCGTAGGGCGTCTTGACGTAGACGCCAGCGCCAAAGAGCGCAGCGGCTTCGGTCGAGGTGATGTCGAGCTTGCGGGCGGACAGCCAGTCGGCCTCGCTCGCATGGGTGATGGTTTGACGGTTCATTTGATGGTGCTCACATTGGTCATGGCGACGTTGCCATGGTTTTAGTATAGCACCATGTTTCGGTTTTACAACCACTCACGCGAAAAAAAGAGCGCCTATTTCGTCAGTTTCGCGAAAACAGAACCACGGAAGCCGATTCCAGACGCACGCTATCGGCGCTGTATGGGCCGCGCAGATTGAACGTGCCATCCTGATAGCCACGGCGCACGCTGGCCATGACGTGCGGCCCGCCCTTGATCTTGCACAGGCAGAAGCGGCCGAGCGCCGCCTGATCGACCTTCTCGGGCTTGGCGCAGAAGAACACCCAGCCATCCATCCAGTCGAGCGGCGAGCTCGCCGTGCGGCACTGCAAGGCCACGCCGTCCTCGGGCATGCCCTCGGGGGCGGAGGTGCGCTCGATGACGCCCTCCTCGTGCATGGCCACCGTCCCGTCACCCTGCATGGCACCGATCACAGAGACGCGGCTTTGACTGAACGAGCGGATCGCAACGCCTGCGTTTTCGACAATCCTCGTCAGAGGCTCGCCGAAGATCGAGGACAGTTTGGCCGCTTCATCCAGTTGAAGTTTTCTGTCGCCTGAGAACGTCAGGCTGAGCTGGGAATGGCTCATGCCCATGCGCTGCGCCAAACCGCGCAGTGAGAGCTCCTTGCCCTGCATCAAGCTCTCGAAATAACGCCGATTTACTTCCGTCATTGCTCTTTCCATGCGGGGTGGTGCGAACCTCTCACCGTCATCACGAAAATGCAACCGCCATGATTGTTTGGCTTGGTTAGATTGTGATACCATTGGCATGAATTTCAAACCAAGGACGATTCGAACATCATGACACTCACCGAAAAAGACATTACCGGCGTGGTGGCTCGCACGCTGCGCGAAAAGGCAGGGCTGACACAGACCGCCTTCTGGGAGCCGCTTGGCGTCAAGCAGTCCGTCGGCTGCCGCTACGAGAGCGACATCGCCATCCCGCAGGCCGTGCGCATCCTGCTCGTCGCTCACTACGTCTCAGGCGTGAAGATCGACGCGGCGACGCATGACGGCGTGGCGGAGCTCGCCCAGCTCGGCGCGATCCAGTCGAACCTCAAGGAAGCCAAGACGCTGGCCAATGCGGTCCGCTCGGACATCGCCAAGGCCTCCAAGAAATTGCAGGACGCGCACGACGCGCTCCAATCCCTTTGATCCACCAAGAAAGTAAATCATGGCATCCGTGAATAAAGTCATCCTCGTCGGCAACTGCGGCCGCGATCCCGAAGTGCGTTACCTGCCCTCTGGTCAGGCTGTGGCCAATGTGTCCGTGGCGACAACGAGCCGTCGCAAAGACAAGCAGACAGGCGACGTCATCGAAGACACGCAGTGGCACCGCATCACCTTCTACGACCGCCTCGCCGAGATCGCGGGCGAGTACGTCAAGAAGGGCAAGCCGATCTACGTTGAGGGCCGCCTGAAATACGGCACCTATACCGACAAGACCACCGGCGTCGAGAAAGCCACCTGCGACATCATCGCGACCGAGCTGCAACTGCTCGGCGGCCGCGACAGCGGCGGCGACGACAATGGCGGTTACGGCCGTCCCGCAGCTCAGCGCCAAGCCGCTCCGCAACGTCAACCTGCCGCCGCAGCACCCGCCAAAGGCGGCTTCGACGACATGGACGACGACATCCCGTTCTGACCGGAGCCCGTATGAGCATGGACGAAATCGACGTCGCCAACGACCACATTGAGCGCGAGCTGGCGAACAGTCTTGCGGCTGTTCGAGCCGCCAAGCCTGCCCCTGTCTATCTGAACTGCCTGAACTGCGAAGAGCCCGTCACGGCGGGCCGCGCCTATTGCAGCGCTGAATGTGCGGAGGATGGCGAGCACCGCGCCCGACAAAACAAACGCGCGGGGGTGCGATGAGCCGTTTCACCGTCACCCGTACCAACATGGCTTTGCCTGCCGACATGGACGGCGCTCGCCAGCTTCTCTTCAAGGCGCTCGACGGCTTTGGCGAGGAAGACCGCAAGGCATGGCGCAAGCTGTGGAAGAAGCTGATCGAGATGGCACCCGGCGAAATCTTCGAGGTGCAGACCGTCTTCCCGCGCTCTGGCCCTTTCCACCGACGCCACATGGCCATCGAGCAAAAGGTGTTCGACAGCCAAGAGAAGTTTGACGACTTCGAGGCCTTCCGCACGTGGCTGAAAGTCGGCGCGGGCTGGGTGATCTGGGCACCGGGTGAGAATGGCGATCTGGTGCCCGTGCCGA
>JACCDV010287197.1_pt1 | contig 58485 bp, 61 predicted proteins | sample 7446131 | NCBI WGS metagenome assembly JACCDV01 (sample SAMN15323448, study PRJNA562643) | freshwater metagenome | isolation source: river surface water | place: USA:Blue River Watershed | collected 2017-08-17
ACCTTAAACCCGCGCTTCACCGAATGGCTGATGGGCTGGCCGATCGGGTGGACAGAATTCGAGCTTGCGGAAACGGAGTGGTTCCACTGGTTGCAGCGTATGCGTGGCGAACTCTCACGAATGGAATGTGTCTTACAAAAAACAATTAACTGATATGGATGATTTTGCACCAAAAATGGCGGATCACATCGAGCTAAAATCAGTCGATGAATTGATCCCTTACAGCAAGAATGCCAGAACGCACTCGGAATCTCAGGTGGCACAAATTGCTGCCAGCATCATTGAATTCGGATTTACTAATCCAGTTTTAATTGATGGTGAAAAAGGAATTATTGCAGGTCACGGAAGATTAATGGCAGCAAAAAAACTTGGCTTAAAAGAAGTTCCAGTTGTTGTTCTTGATCACTTAAGCGAAACACAAAAGAAGGCTTATATTATCGCCGATAACAAGCTCGCAGAAAATGCTGGCTGGGATGAAGAAATTTTGGCAAGCGAGTTAGCCGATCTCAAAGATGAAAATTTTAATCTCGATCTGATCGGTTTTGAGACCCAAGAACTCGAAAAGATTTTTGCCAATCTTTACGAAAAAGAAAATGAGCAAGAAACAGAGGAAATTCCTGAAGTCACAGAAAAGCCAATCTCAAAATCAGGTGATGTTTGGATTCTAGGAAAACACAAATTGATCTGCGGCGATTCCACTGATCAAAAAATTTACCAAACACTTCTTGGTGATGAATTAGCCGACATGCTTTTCACCGATCCACCTTATAACGTGGATTACGGCAACACCATGAAAGACAAAGCGAGAGGCAATAATAAAAAAATTCTCAACGACAATCTTGGTGAAAATTTTGAAAAGTTCCTTTTCGATTTTTGTAAAAACGCTTTAGAGATAACCAAAGGTGCGTGTTATGTCTGCATGAGTTCTTCAGAGTTGCACACTTTGCAAAAAGCCTTCACAGACGCTGGTGGCAAATGGTCAACTTTCATCATCTGGGCAAAAAATCACTTCACTCTTGGTCGTTCAGATTACCAGCGACAATACGAACCAATTCTCTACGGATGGAAGCAAAGCAATGATCACTACTGGTGCGGCGACCGCAATCAAGGCGATGTTTGGTATTACAACAAACCAACGAAAAGCGACCTCCATCCAACAATGAAACCAGTTGAGCTTTGCAAGCGCGCAATTCTCAACTCAAGCAAAACCGATGATATTATTTTAGATTGCTTTGGTGGCTCCGGCTCAACTCTGATTGCATCCGAACAAACCAATCGTAGATGCCGCATGATCGAGCTCGATCAAAAATATGTCGACGTGATCGTAAAAAGGTGGCAAAATTTAACCGGCAAAGAGGCAATCCTTTTAGAAACCGGTGAGAGCTTTAATGAAATTTTAAAAAGAGAAAATGACTAACGAGGAATTAAAAAACAGAGCAAAAGAACTGGTGGAAAAACACGGAAAAGCTGCGGTGGATATTGCGAAGAGAAAAGCTGATGCCTTCAAAAATGAATGTCGTGAAAAAGACTTTGCCTTAATGCTTCTCACCGAAGTCGAGAAGCTGGCTGACAATCTTGCTTAGTAAGGAATGTAAAGCTCCTCAAGTGATTTGCAGATATTTTGGCAAATTTTGAAAGCATCTTTATTCCAAGCCTTAACGGCATTTTCTTTTTCGCTTAAAAATTTACTAAGCGATGACTCAACTAAAATTCTAACATCTGAGTCACCTTTTTCTTTGGCTTCAAGAATGTTGTCAAAAAGATCATCGTCACCGAGTAAATCGTAAAGTTTATCTGCGGCAACTTTTGGTGACAAAGGTTTTGCCACCAATTTTTGTAATTCTTTAGCTTGTTTAACAGTTTGCGGTAATGCCCAAACTCCCATAAATACCTCTCGTTTTTGTTATTATTAAATGCCTCTTGAAGGCTTGCCTAGTATGGCTTCGCTAATGATTACTAGCAAGTCAATTAGAGCAATTTTTTAATCTTTTTTTTGTAGTTTGTAAACCCGACCACCACCGGCAATTTTATCGTTTATGATGCCAAGATTTTGATTTTTATTTAAGCGCGAAATTACAGATCTGGCGGTGTGTGCTTGCCATGTTAATTTTTCACAAATTTGTTTAAGCGTAACTCCCTCTTCGGCTGCTTTAATCATCTCGATTAATTGGGAATTTTTAGTGACAGATTTAGCAGTTTCGTTTTTTTGAATCGGCGCTTCTTTAACCGGATTTTCTTTAACTTCGGCAACCGCTTTTTTGACTACTTTTTTAATAACTGGTTTTGAACTTTTTTTAGGCATATTTTCCTTATATTTAAAATTGATAAAAGCCTTATGAAGGCTTACCCAGTATGGCTTGCGTGAGCATCACTATCAAGTCAATTAAGATGATTTTTTAAACAATTTTTAAAAAAGTTTTGAAATACCGAAATGATGACAAATAACCATGGAACTCTCGATCAGAGGCTATGCCAGACATCGCGGTGTTGCCGAGTCGGCAGTTAGAAAGGCAATCGCGCAAGGAAGGATTACCAAAGGTAAAAATGGCAAGATAAACCCTAAAGTAGCCGATAAAGAATGGAGTCAAAACAGCGATCCAGCACAAATAAAGGCGGAAAACACCTTTGATTCACCTGATTATAGCCAAAATTCTGCACCAAGTTCGCTAAGTGGGCCAAGTTATCAGCAAAGCAGAGCGATTAAGGAGGCGTATGGTGCGAAATTGCTTCGATTACAGTTTGAAAAGGAATCAAAAAAGCTGATTTCGATAGATGATGTTAAAGTATCGGCATTCAATGCCGCACGAATGACCAGAGATCGAATTTTAAATATTCCTGATCGCGTGATTCCGCAACTTGTTGGCAAAACTAACATTTTTGAGATGAAAGAAATTTTGAAAGCCGAACTAATTAAGGCACTCGAAGAGTTATCGAAAGTTAATGATAAACTATGACGACATTTATTTTCAGAGCTTTTGCGATGGGCTAAAACCAGACCCGAATTTTACAGTATCAAGTTGGGCTGATAATCACCGCATCTTAAGCAGCATTTCTTCGGCAGAACCTGGACCATGGAGAACTGACAGAACGCCATATCTCAAAGAGATTATGGATTGTTTGTCGCCAAGTAATCCTTGCGAAAAAGTCGTCTTCATGAAAGGCGCGCAAATTGGTGGAACTGAATGCGGCAACAATTGGATGGGTTTTGTAATTCATCATGCGCCAGGACCAATGCTGATTGTAAATCCGACAGTTGAGACTGCCAAGCGCACCTCAAAAATGAGGATTGATCCAGCAATAGAAAATTGTCCGGCATTAAAAGAAAAAGTTTCTGATCCAAGATCGCGCGATTCCGGAAACACGATTTTGATGAAAGAATTCCCTGGTGGAGTTCTTGTGATGACTGGCGCGAATTCTGCTGTTGGACTTCGTTCAATGCCGATTCGTTATTTGTTTTTGGATGAAGTTGATGGTTACCCTGACGATGCCGCTGGTGAAGGTGATCCGGTAAATCTTGCGATTCAAAGAACCGCTACTTTTAGCAATCGCAAAATTTTCATGATCTCGACACCAACGATCAAAAATTTTAGCAGAATCGAAACTGCATTTTTAGAAGGCGATCAAAGATATTTTTTCGTTCCATGCCCTGATTGTGGAGAGTTCCAAACTCTTAAATGGGCGCAAATAAAATGGCCGAAAGGCAAACCAGAATCTGCTTACTATGCTTGCGAAAAATGCGGATCAGTTTGGGAAGATTATCAAAAAGCAGAGATTTTAAAAAATGGAAAATGGGTTGCGACTAATCCTAACAGCAACAACAAAACCATTTCTTTCCATTTGTCATCGCTCTACAGCCCGCACGGCTGGACAAGTTTTGGTGATATAGCGCAAGAATTTTCAGAGGTTCATAAAGACCCGCCAAGATTACAAGTTTGGACAAACACTAAACTTGCAGAAACTTGGGAGGACATGGCTGGTGAAGTCATTGATCCGACCGGCTTAATGAAACGCCGTGAAAATTTTGGCACCAGATTATTCAAAGACATCGCCATCATTACCGCTGGCGTGGATGTGCAAGATAATCGTCTTGAGATTGAAATTGTTGGCTGGGGACGCGACGAAGAAAGCTGGTCACTTGATTACCAAGTAATTTATGGCGACCCATCAACACCGCATCTTTGGAACGATCTTGATAAAATTCTGGAAACAACTTTTGAGCATCAAAGAGAATTACCGAATTTTCCGATTACGGCCGTGTGCATTGATAGTGGCGGTCATTATACGGATCATGTCATCAACTACTGCGATGCAAGGAAGCACAAAAAAGTTTTTGCCATCAAAGGAAGCTCAAGTGGTTCAGGAGTTCCAATCTGGCCACCTCGTGCCAGCCAAAACAAAAGATTAAAAAAACCAGTTTATGTCATCGGTGTAAACGATGCCAAAGAAACTCTGATGCAAAGGCTTCGCATCAATGAAGAAGGTGCTGGTTACTGGCACTTTCCAATTGAGCGCGATGCAGAATGGTTTGCACAACTTACTTCAGAAATTGTCAGAACAAAATATGTAAAAGGCAGACCAATTCGTGAATGGACACCGCGCCGCGAAGGAGCGAAAACCGAAGCACTTGATTGTCGAGTTTATGCTTTTGCAGCTTTGCGTGGTCTTGTTCGTAATTGGAAGTTTGATTTAAACAAAGCAGTTGAACGAATCAAAGAAGTTCATTTACGACCAGAAAATAAACAGTTTCAAAACATCGCACCAACCGCACCGCAAAAAGTTAGAAGAGTTCGCAGCAAAGGAATTTACTAAAATTGAAAACACTTGAAGAGCAATTAACTGAAGTCCAACAGGCAATTTCTGACATTTTGTTAAACGCCCAAGAAGCGTGGTATAACGGACAGAAAGTTAGAAAAGCTGATCTAGCGGTTTTGGAAGAAAGAGAAAAAAGACTCTTAGTTCAAATCAAAAGAAGAAATCGCGGCGGCATCAGAGTTAGAGGAGTAACGCCAGTATGAGAAAATTTCCTAAAATTTCTGAAAGCTGGTTGGACAAGGCAATCTCTTATGTTAATCCACAGGCAGGTTTAAAAAGATTTGAAGCCAAAACTAGATTAGCAATTGCTGGTGGATACACAGGCGCAAGACGCGACCGCCGACAAACTTCGAATTGGAGCGTTGCCGATGGTTCTGCTAACAATGTTACTTTGCCTGATCTACCAGAGCTTCGCCAAAGATCACGCGACTTACTTCGTAACGCACCACTCGCTTGCGGTGCGGTAAATACTGTCGTTACAAATGTTGTTGGAACTGGTCTGAAAGTTCAGTCACACTTGGATCGCGATGTTCTTAAGCCTTATTTCAAAAGCGAAGATGAATTTGATGCCTTCGAGCGAAATGCCGAACGGATATTTCGTAACTGGGCAGAAAATCAGGATTGCGATATTACCCGCTGCCAAACTTTTTCTGAAATTCAAAATCTGATTTTGCGCTCTGTTCTTGAAAGTGGCGACATTTTTATTTTGAAGCGTTATGTCGAACGACCAAACAGAAACATCAATTTAGCGCTGCAAATTGTTGAAGCTGACCGCGTTGCTAACCCAGATTTTAAAGCTGACTCAGCAACTCTTGCTGGTGGCGTTGAAATGGATTCTGACGGCGCACCTGTTTCTTACTCGGTTTGTAATCAACATCCAACTGATTATCAAAACCAAAAGGAAAGAAAATTTGTCAAAGTTCCGGCTTTTGATAAATACGGCAACCGCCAAGTCTTTCATATTTTTAGCAGAACCAGACCAGGACTCACTCGCGGTGTTCCATATCTTGCACCAGTAATTGAAAGTTTAAAACAGCTCGACCGCTACACCGAAGCGGAAGTTATGGCCGCTGTTGTGTCAGCGATGTTTACAGTTTTTGTAAAATCAGAAGATGAAGAAGGTTTAGCTCCAATGACTCCTCCTGAAGGATCAAGGCGTGACGATGGAGATTACAAATTAGGCCCAGGTGCAATTCTTGATTTACAGCCTGGTGAAAATATTGAAATCGCTGATCCAAAAAGACCAAACCAAGCCTTTGATCCTTTTGTGCAAGCAGTGCTAAGGCAAGTTGGTGTAGCTTTAGAATTACCCTTTGAAATTCTAATTAAGCATTTTACTGCCAGCTATTCCGCTGCTCAAGCGGCTTTGGTTGAAGCATGGAAATTTTTCTCAAGCAGACGCAAGTGGCTCGCAATTCAACTTTGCCAACCGATTTACGAAATGGTTATCACTGAAGCGATTGCTAAAGGCGAATTAAATGCACCGAATTTTTTTGCTAACACAACTATCAGAAACGCTTACTTGGGAGCTGAATGGATTGGGCCACCAAGAGGACAGATTGATCAACTTAAAGAAGTAAAAGCCGCACAGACAAGAATTGAAATCGGTGTCAGCACATTGGCTGAAGAAACAGCAATTTTAACCGGTGGTGATTTTGAGAGAAAATATCCACAAATCCTCAAGGAGTATAAGTTAAAGCAAGAAGCAGGACTGATTCCAAAAGAAATTATTCAAGCCTCACAACCAACTAAGAACAACGATGCATGAGTTATTAAAAATCGCAAAATATTGGGCAATCGAGCCTGATATTTTGAAGAGTCTTTGTCGCCTGGACGAAATTAAATCACTCTCATTTCAATCAGAAAGACGATTAAGCAACACCCGATCAGTTATGATTCGGGACGGCACTGCGGTAATTCCACTACACGGACCAATCACTGCAAGAAGCGATCTTTTTACCTTCTTTTTAGGCGGAACTTCTTTGTCAGATTTGGCAAAAGATTTTCAAACGGCACTCGATGATGATCAGGTAAAGGCAATTTTATTTGATGTCGATTCTCCTGGTGGTGTTGCACTCGGACCCTCAGAAATGGCAGACGCTATTTTTAAGGCACGAGGCAAAAAACCAATCTGGAGTTATGTCGGCAGAAATTGTTCATCCGCAGCTTATTGGATCGCATCTGCAACCGAAAAAATCATCGCCAATCCTTCTGCACTTTTGGGAAGCATTGGTGTTGTTACAACAATTCCAGTGCAAGAGCAGCCTGATTCTGAAGGCTATAAAAACATCGAAATTGTTTCTGGCAACGCCAAACAAAAGCGTCCTGATCCAAGAACGGAGGAAGGAATGGCTGAGATAAAACGCGAGCTTAACGATCTTGAGGCGCAGTTTATTGAAGCAATTGCCAAATACCGAAATGTAAGTGTGAACGCAGTTAAAAATGACTTTGGTCAAGGTGGAGTGCTAATTGGAAAAAACGCAGTTGCGAGTGGCATGGCTGACTCTCTTGGAAGTTACGAAGAAGTCATCGCTGAGTTAAATCAAAAAATTTCAACAAATAAACAAATCAATTTTATGTCTAAAGAAACAATCGAAAGGTCTGCGATTAACGCAGATTTTATTAAATCAGAATTTCCTGACATCGCTGAAAAATTGGCGAAAGAAAATTCTGAAAAAATCCGCAGCGAAACAAAAGAAAGCTCTTTTGCGGAAGGCAAAAAAGCTGGATTCGCTGAAGGAATTAAATCGGAAAGAGAGAGAATTTTAGCAATTGAAGAAGCCTCTCTTCCTGGTCATGAAGACTTAGTAGCAAAAGCAAAACAAGATGCCGACATGACGGCGGATAAGTTAGCGCTGCAAATTGTCGCAAGAGAAAAACAGCGCGGCACGAAATATGTCGATGCACAAAAAGAGGCAGAAAAAGAAATGCCAAAAGTTGCGCCAAATTTTGAAAGCGCATCGCAAGAAAAAGCAAAAATCGATAAAGACGCACCTCTTGAAGAAAGAGCAAAAACTGAGTGGCAAAATGATGCCAAGCTCAGATCTGAATTTGCCGATGATTACGATGCTTATTTCGCATACAAAAAAGCATCCGAGGCAAATCAGGTTAAAATCCTATCAACCAACAAAAATTAAGAGGTGAACCATGTCAGCATTAACAAAAGACACAAACCGAGTTTACGAACTTGGCAATATTAACGAATTACCAATCGCTGGCGGCGAATTGATTTATCAAGGCGCGGCAATTGGCTGCAATTCTTCTGGCTACGCAAAAAGCCTAGAAAACGGCGATATTTTTGCCGGATTTGCAGAAGACAATGTCGACAACTCTGCTGGCTCTGACGGAGCTAAAAGAATCAGGATTAGAAAAAAAGGTGCCATCCTTCTTGATATCTCCGGCGTAGCTCTTGGCGACATAGGAAAAGCAGTTTATGCCACCAATGACAATACCTTCACTTTGTCACCTACAGATGCGGTTTATATCGGGCAAATTTCGCGCATTGAATCAACTGGAGTTGCAGTTGTTGACTTCGCTTCCTACGCCCCAGTTCCAGCAACTGAATAGCTTGGAATCAAACAATTTTAACAACCTTAAATAACAGAAATTTATGGCACTAAAAGAATTATCATCACGGGCAATTATTGGTCTTTACTATAAGCGCCTTGAACAAAAAAGCGGTATGGATTGGGTTGAGGCTCTTTCCAACTATTTTACCTCTGATCAGGAAAGCGAGACTTACAAATGGTTAGGTCAAGTTCCTGTGATGCGCGAATGGATTGGCGGAAGACAGGCAAAAGGCTTCACCACTAATGGTTTGACTATCGAGAATAAACACTTCGAAGCAACTTTGGAAATTCCATTGGTTGATTTGAGACGTGATAAAACTGGTCAGATTACTGTCAGAGTTAACGAACTTGCCGATCGCACCAATTCACACTGGGCGCAATTGCTTTCTAAATTACTCATCAACGCTGAAAGCACTGTTTGTTATGATGGCCAATATTTCTTCGACACTGATCATAGTGACGGAAAAAGCGGAGTTCAAAGCAATAAACTGCAATTAGATTTGACTGGTTTTGCTGATCAAATTGATGGCGGAAAAGTTGGTGCTGTATCTGCACCAAGTGAAGCAGCTTTTCGTTTAGCAGTTTTAAAAACCATTCAGCAAATCTTGTCATTTAAAGATGATCAAGGTGAGCCGATGAATGAAAATGCCAGCCAGTTTTTGGTGGTCGTTCCAACCTCGCTTTGGTATATCGCTAAAACTGCAATGGCTGTTCCTTTGTCAGTTGGTGGTAGCACAAACGCTATCAAGGTTCTTGATGAGGTGAATATTTCAATCGCACAAAACCCGCGCCTTTCTTGGTCGGACAAATTCGCAGTATTCAGAACTGACTCTTCAGTAAAACCATTCATCCGTCAGGAAGAAGAAGGCGTTAAATTAAAAGCAATTGCCGAAGGTTCAGAACTCGAATTTAAGCATGATAAACACTGGTATGGTGTTGATACATGGAGAAACGCGGGCTATGGCTTCTGGCAACATGCCTGCCTCGCTCGATTGATTAAATCTTAATGGGAGGACTGACATATGAAGAATTATGAAGTAAGCGCCCCTTTTATCAGCTTTGGCATCGGAACTGTTTTAAAACTTTCCGAGAGCCAAGCGGATATTCGCTCTCAATCTTTGAGCAGAAAAAAGAATGATCTTTTTGAAGTGATTGAGCCTGTGCAGTTCAAACAAGGCGAAAAAATTTCTGCCGATCCTGCGCAGCTAACCAAATCACTTTTTGAGAGATTATCTGAGATTTCTGACAAAAAAACTGACGGCGGCAAACCTGATGCCCCAACTGAATATCCCTGCATCCAGCATGTGAGCTTTGGCAAATATAATGTATTTGATGCAGAGAAAAATTTATTAACTCCAAAACCAATTAAAAAAGATGAAGCTGAAAAAATATTTACGGAACTTTCGAAGAAAACTGATCCTGATAACGACACCAACAAAGACGAAAAAAACTCAGAGAAAAAACAATCTGAGAATGATCCAAAGCATGATGCTTAAAGAAGATTTATGCTAGATTTCGACAACTTCATCAATAAGCCATGCGTTGAAATTTTCGGGCAAGAAGCAACTTACATTCCAGCGAATAGCGATTTTGATTCTTTCACAATTAAGGGTGATTTCCACAAGGATTACAAAGGCGTAAAAGCTGATTCTTCTGAGGTGGAAATTAGCTCTAATGAAATCGTTTTATTCGTCCGTGATGTTTCGATGCCGCCAAATTATTCAAAAGCAAATCAAGGTGATTTTGTCGAAGTAGAAAACATCCGATATCAAATCATCGACATTCAGCAACACTTACCAGGCAGCAAAAAATTAGTACTTCATGAGTCATCCGAGAACAGCGATTAGACAGGCTTTAGTTGATAAACTAAAAACCAAAATCGGAGATGATTTTCCAACTGACGCTTTAGATCGAATTTATGGCAGCAGAACCAAACCATTATTTGATCAGTTTTTGCCAGCAATTCTGATCTATTCCAGAAACGAAAATATCATTGAAGAAAGATTTGCGAGCGATGGATATGGCGCAAGCAAGCGCGAACTTGAAGTGGCGATTGAAGCTGTGGTGCTTGGTAATGAGCAAGTTGATGATGCGCTCGATAAAATTTCTAAGCAGATTGAAGACGCGCTTGATGGCTTTGAGATGGCAAACAGAAAAGCTGATGTTTTGCAATTAAAATCAACAGAAATGGATGTGTCGATTGAAGGCAGCAAAATCTATGGCGCTGCTCGTCTAACATATTCAGTAACTTACTACACAAGCAATCAACAGCCTGATAATTCAGGTATAATACCAACTGAAATTGAGGCAAATTTCCCATGAAAAATGACGCAGGCGAAGCCGAGTAATTTTCAACTCATTCAATTAAAAAAATAAAAAATTTATGAGTAACAAAAATATAAGAATTCAAATCATCAGCGACTATCAAGACTACAAAAAAGGACAGATTGTTGAGCTTGATGAAAAAGCAGCAATCAACCTTTTAACTAATGGCAAAGCCTTAAAAATTCATCGCAAAAAATCTGAAGTTGCCGAAGAAAAAACTGAAGAAAATTCCGAGCAAAAAAGCAACGATAAAGGAAATAAAAAATCTAAATGAACTTCGATGAAAAAGACGGATTTAATTTAAACGATCTTGCACGAAGACTCGCAAACATAATTCGCCTTGGTCAGATATTTGCTATCAATTATGAAACAGCAAAAGCACGAGTAAAAATCGGTGATTTAGAAACAGATTGGTTGCCTTGGGTTACTTCAAATAGCGGTAATAACAAAAATTGGAATCCGCCTGAAATTGACGAACAGGTGATGATTTTATCTCCTTGTGGCGAGTTAAATCAGGGCATAATTTTTCCATCACTTTATCGAGGGAGTGCTCCTGAAAATTCCGGCAATATTCAAAGCATAACTTTTGCCGATGGTTCAAAAATTTCTTTTGATCGTGCTGGTGGAAATTTGACTCTCGATATCAAAGGCAGTGCTAACATCAAAGTTGCAGGCAATGCACAAATTGAAGCCGCAAATATTACTCTAAAAGGAAATGTTAATCTTGGTGGCAGCGGTGGGAATGCGGTCGCGCGAGTTGGTGATAAAGTAAAAATTGATTCAGGCTCTTCTGCCGGAGAGTGGCCGATCATTGGTGGTTCAAGCAAAGTCAAAGCAACATGAATGTAAACACCGGCAAAAAAATTTCAGAAATTGCTCACATCAAGCAGTCGATTGCAAATATATTAAGCACGCCACTTGGCTCAAGAGTAATGCGCCGAGATTATGGTTCGCGGCTTTTTGAAAGAATTGATCAGCCAATTAACGGCGAACTAATTGCAGAAATTTATTCAGACATTGTTGAGGCAATTTCAACATGGGAGCCACGCTTTGAAGTTGAGCAAGTAATTCTGCAAAGCATCGATAAAGGAAAAATCATCATCGATCTTGAAGGAACTTTTGTAAAAGACGGACAAAAAATAGTTTTAGAAAATATCTCGATCACAAGCAGCTAATGGGAAATTTCACGGCAATTGATTTATCAAAATTACCAGCACCAAAGGTAATTGAGAGCTTAAGTTATGAGGCAATTTTTCAGGATATTTTAAGTGATTTTTTAGGAAAAAATCCGAGCTACTCAACTTTGCTCGAAAGCGATCCAGCAATGATTTTGTTGGAAGTTTGCGCTTATCGTGAATTGCTTCTTCGTAATCGTATCAATGAAGCAGCTAAAGCCACGATGCTTGCTTACGCAACCGGAAGTGATCTTGAACATCTTGCAGCTTCTCTTGGTGTGCAAAAACTTGATGGTGAAACTGATGATCAGCTACGCCAAAGAGTTCAACTCGCACCTGAAGCATTCACGAATGCAGGATCAATTGGTGCTTACACATTTCATGCACTCTCTGCATCAAGTGATATAAAATCAGTTTCAGTAAAAAGTCCGAATCCTGGTGAAGTTTTGGTAACAATTCTTTCTAAAACTGGAGATGGAACTGCGTCAGAAGAATTGATTGATGCTGTTTTAGAAAAGCTAAGTGAAGAAGATGTCAGACCTCTTACTGATCAAGTATCAGTGCAAAGTGCTGAGATCGTTGATTACTCAGTTGAAGCAGTAATCACAGTTTACAGCGGACCATCTTCGGCAGTTGTTGAAACTGAAGCAAGAGCGGCTTTGAACAAATTTTTAGATGAAAGACATGCAATTGAAAAACTGGTAGCACTGTCAGGAATTTATGACGCTCTTCATGTTGACGGCGTGAAAAAAGTTCAACTTATTCATCCAACATCTGATGTTGTGACAACCGATGAACAAGCTGCTTATTGCAATAACATAACAATCTCAATTGTGGTCGATGAGTGACGAAACTAATCAATCTTTATTGCCGCCAAATGCGACAACTTTACTGAGAGATTTGGAAAGTGTATTTGGCGATTCTTTTGATCTGCCAACGCTAAATCGTTATGTGGTAAATCCCGATCTTGCACCAGCTCACATTTTGCCATGGCTTGCTTGGGCATTATCGGTTGATGATTGGAGCGACAATTGGTCTGAAGCAATTCGAAGAAATGTAATCAAAGCCAGCATCGAAGTTCACAGAAAAAAAGGAACGATTGGCGCTCTAAAAAAAGCATTACAGGCTTTTAATTATGAGAATGTCAAAGTTGAAGAATGGTTTGAATATGGTGATGATCCATATTTTTTCAGAGTATTTTTTGATGTCAGAGAGCCTGGCTTTGATGTTAATATTTTGCCACAAGTTAGGAAAGTTATTGAAAGCACCAAAAACGCCAGATCGCATCTTGAAAGTTTGAGAGCTTATCTCTCAGCCGAAATGGGGTTGGTGAGCATCGGCAGCATTATTATCTCCAAAGAAGTTACAGCACTAAATCCCGTGATATTTGATCACGATGATGAATTAGAAAATCAATCAGACGCACCAACTTTGGGGGCATTTTTTATCACTAAAGAAATTACTACGATCTATCCTCTAACATGACGCAAACCTACTACAGCCTTATTACCAATAATGGTCTGTTGAAAGAAGCGGCAGCAAGAATTTCAGGAGCCACACAAGTAAATTTAACTCACCTAGCAGTTGGTGATGCTAATGGTGCAAGCTACAATCCAAATGGCGCACAAACTGCTTTAGTGCATGAAGTTTACAGAACAACTTTAACCCATGTTGCAATTGATGAAGACAATCCAAATCAACTGATTGTTGAAGCGGTTATTAGCGAAGAAGTTGGCTCTTTTTATATTCGCGAAGTTGGGATTTTTGATGAAGATGGAGAGCTTTTTGCTATTGGTAAATATCCTGAAACTTTCAAATCAACAACTGCCAGCGGCTCAGGAAAAAGGCTTTATGTGCGAATGATTTTAGGCTTTACCAATTCGCCACAAGTCAGCCTGATTCAATCGGAAGATTTAAACAACGATCCGAATTTCAATGCGAATGTTTTAGCGTCAATCGATGATATAAACTCCGGACTTTCAGCTCTTAACAGCGCTCTAGCTCAAAAATTAGCTAAGGCACAAAATCTTTCTGATTTAGCTGATGCCGCTCAAGCAAGAAATAATCTTGGATTGCAAATTGGTGTAAATGTTCAGGCTTTTGCAGCAAATTTGTCTGCACTTGCCGGACTTACTGGTGCTGCAAAAAAATTACCATTCTTTACTGGCAGTGGTCAGATGGGAGTTGCTGATTTGTTCTCAAACAAAAATGCAATCATCAATGGTGATTTTAATATTTGGCAAAGGAACACATCTTTTACCAGTGTCGTCGATCAGCAATATACAGCTGACAGATGGCTTTACGCAAAAAGCGGTGCGATGGTTCATGATATCAACAGATCAGTTGATGTTCCAACTGTAGCACAAGCAGGAAGAGGATTTAACTACTCATTACTGATTGATTGCCAAACAATCGACAACTCAATTTCTGCAACTGACTTTTGCGTAATTGAGCAGCGAATCGAGGGATATAATTTTTTACCAGTAGCTCAAAAACCTTTAACTCTATCTTTCTGGGTTAAGGCAACAAAAACCGGCATACATTGTGCTTACATAAAAAACACAGGTGGTGACAAAGCCTATGTTGCAGAATTTACAATTAATGCCTCTGACACATGGGAATTTAAAACTATAAATTTTCCCGCAACACCATCAGCAGGAACTTGGAATTACACCAATGGCATCGGACTTTTCGTTGGCTTCACTCTTGCTTGTGGTTCAAATCTTCAAACTACAGCTGGAGCTTGGCAAAATAATGGTGCAATTGGAAGTGCTAATCAGGTTAACGCATGCGACAGTGCTTCAAATAATTTCAGAATATGCGGTGTTCAGCTTGAAGTGGGCTCAGTTGCAACCGATTTTGAGCACAGAAATTTTCAGCAAGAGCTTATTCTATGCCAAAGATATTTTGAAAAAAGCTATAACTTAGGCACTTTTGCAGGAGCTGTTACTGATAACGGACAACATAATTTCACTTCTCAAAACGGACAAAACAATAATTCAACAATCAGATTTTCTACATCAAAAAGAACTGTTCCTTCTGTTACTGTTTATAGCCCGATAACAGGTGCTAGTGCAAAAATTTATGCACCAGGATCAGGTGGTGATGTAAACGCAACAGTATTTGCACAAGGTGATAATGCTTTTGGAATTGTGCCAACAGCGGCAACTTCATTAACAGCCTGTTTCATTCATTATTTTGCCAGTGCAGAACTTTAAAAAATCACAAAGTGATTAATGACCCAACAATATTACAGCATCATAACAAACGCAGGCTTGCTAAAAAATGCAGCTTCTAATGCTCCTGGTGGGTCTCTTGTAAACCTTACGCACTTGGCAGTTGGTGATGCGTCATACAATCCAACAGGGTCTGCAACAGCTTTACAAAATGAAAGATATCGTACGACACTTACCCATGTTGCAATTGACGAAAATAACCCGAACCAACTGATTGTTGAAGCAGTAATTAACGAAACCATCGGACCATTTTACATTCGCGAAGTAGGAATTTTTGATTCCGCAGGAACTTTATTTGCGATCGGAAAATATCCAGAAACTTTCAAGCCAGATTTGCCAGCCGGTTCAGGTAAGCGTCTTTATATCAGAATGCTTCTTGGATTCGCCAGCTCACCAAATGTTGAGCTGATAATTTCTGATGACATCAATAACGATCCGAATTTTTCAACTGATGTAAATAATGCACTAGCGCAGCGTCTTGTTAAAACTCAAAATTTAGCAGATTTATCAGACCCAGCCTCTGCAAGAAATAACATTGATGTATACAGCAAATCAGAAACTTATTTTGTCGGTGATTACAAAATTTCTGCACAAAATACAAATCATGGCAAATGGCTTATTTGTAACGGACAAGAGGCTTCAAGAACAGGTAAAGCAGATCTGTTTTCTTTGATTGGAACAAGTTTTGGAGTTGGTAACGGATCAACAACCTTCAACCTTCCTGATATGCGCGGAAGAGTTCCTGGAATCGCAGGACAAGGTTCAGGTTTAACTAACCGATCTATTGGAAATTCAGTTGGCTCAGAACAACATCTTTTAACCAAGCAAGAATTACCAAATTACAATCTTACATTAACAAGAGGACAAGGTGCTTGCACCTCTGGCATATGGGAAGACAGAGAAGCACGAGGTGGATGCGATTATCGAAGCTATAATGTAAGCATTAATTCTGGTGGATCAGATGTGCCTTTTAATATTATGCAACCAACTGGGTTTGTTGGAAATTTATTCATATTTGGCGGTTAAAGAATGCTAAGAATCACAAAAGAAAAATTGTATTTCGGAGATGCAAATATTCCGCGCGAATTTCTTGAGAAAAATCTGAAGTTAAAATTTGACGCTGATTTTTTTTGCGTTGATGAAGGCAAATCTTTCAAAGTTAAGAGCGGAAATCAAAGCGCTCTTAGTAAGCAGGAAGAAAAAAACATTAAGTATCTGCTAAAAAATAAAGAAAAAATCATCAGCGATTATCAGGAATCAGTAAAAGTACCGGAAGAAAATCTAGAGCAATTAAAATCGCAAAAATTATCCGAAGCTGAAAACTACAGAAAGTTTTTACAGTTTCAGCCAATCGTTTATCAAAAAGTTCAGTTCTCCACTTCTGAAATGGCACGTCAGAATATCGCAATCAACATTGTTATTTTAAGCCAATCAGAAAAAAAATATTGGAGAGATAAAAATGATGCAGCTCACGAATTTAGTGCAAAAAATTTTAAAGAAATCGCAACGCTAATTTCAGAGCGTGATAGCAAGCTCTATTTGATTGAAACGGAAGTAAAGAATGCAATCAATCAAGCCAAAATTAGCAATTTAAAATCGCTTAAAATTTCAACCTTGTGGAGCAAAAGCGAAAGAATTTATCGGCAGTCAGAAAAGTAAAATCCTCAGCAGAAAATTAGTCTTTAATGACTCAAGAATATTACAGCATTATAACCAACAGCGGTTTGGCAAAACAAGCTGCGGCAAGTCTTGGCGGTGCGCCAATTGATTTAACGCATTTGGCAGTCGGAGATTCAAACGGAACTTCATACAATCCAGTTGCAACTGCAACAGCACTTCAAAATGAACGCTACAGAACCACTTTAACTTATGTTCAAATTGACGGAAGTAATCCAAATCAGTTAATCGTTGAAGCTGTAATTGATGAAACAGTTGGTCCGTTCTATGTGCGTGAAGTTGGAGTTTTTGATTCAAGCGGGGCGTTGTTTGCGATTGGAAAATTTCCCGAAACTTTCAAACCAAATTTACCAAGCGGCTCAGGGAAAAAATTATATGTCAGGATGATCTTGGCGTTTGCCAGTTCGCCGCAGGTCAATCTTGTTCAGTCTGAAAATCTGAATTATGATCCAAATTTTTCGACCAATGTTTTTGCGGCAATTGCGCTAAAATTAGCCAAGGCTGCAAATCTTTCTGATGTAGCTGATGCTGCTCAAGCAAGAAATAATCTGGGACTACAAATTGGAGTAAATGTTCAAGCCTTTGCTGCGAATTTGGCAGCACTAGCTGGACTAACTGGTGCTGTAAAAAAAATTCCGATTTTTACCAATGCAGGACAGATGGCTGTTGCAGATTTGTTCTCAAATCGCAATGCAATCATTAATGGTGATTTCAATATTTGGCAAAGAAATACATCTTTTGTTGGAATTGCAGATGGTGCATACAGCGCTGACAGATGGGTTTATTACAAAAGCGGCGCGATGGTTCATGACATTGTTCGCTCAAGCGATGTTCCAAGTGTAGCTCAAGCAGGAAGAGTATTTAATTACTCAATGCTTATTGATTGCCAAACTGCTGATACATCGATTAGCGCAAGCGATATAGCTGTTATACAGCAAAGAATTGAGGGCTTTAACTGGGCTCCATTGGCACAAAGAGTGATTACCTTATCTTTTTGGGTAAAAGCTACTAAGGCTGGCGTTTACTGTGTTAGCATAGGAAATGGCTCACCTTTTGATAGAGCAATTGTTAAAGAATATACGATCAATCAATCAGATACCTGGGAGTATAAAACTTTAACTTTTGCTGCCAGTCCCTCTTCTGGAACTTGGGATTTTGGTAATAGCATTGGTGCAAGAGTTGGATTCACTCTTGCTGCTGGATCAAATTACCAAGTTGCTCCTGATGCCTGGCAAAATGGTGATTACAGAGCGACATCAAATCAAGTTAATGCCTGCGATAGCACTTCTAACAATTTCAGATTATGTGGTGTTCAAATAGAAGCCGGATCAATCGCCACACCTTTTGAACAAAGGAGTTATCAGCACGAGTTGATGCTGTGTCAAAGATATTACCAATTTGTTTACTCTGGTTCTTCTTTTGTAGGAGCAATTCATTCAACCGCCGGCACTGTCTGTATTAAATCTAATTTCCGACAGCAGATGAGAACTACACCAACAATAGGTCAAACTGGTATTCTAAACGCTCAAAACGGAACTGGATTTAACACAGCTCAATCTTCACCCGCAATAAATGCCGCTTATGCGAGCTTCGATTCATGCTATGTCACAGTTGGAAATTTTAACACCTCTGGTCAGACCAATAGTATCGCTTGCTCATGCCCTACAGTGGAAAATAACTCAAACTGTTTAACCCTAAACGCTGAACTATGATAACAACAATAGAAAAAGTAAAAGAAACCGAGCATTGCTATATCGTCAATGATTGCAACGCTGTTCCAAAAAATCCTGACAATTCTGATTATCAAAAAATTCAAAAATGGATTGCCGATGGAGGTATTGTTGAAGAGGAAGATGTTTTAGCAAAAATCAAATCTGAAAAAATCACTCAAATCAAGTTGATTAGAGATCAAAAAAACATTGAACCTATCACCAATCAAAAAGCCTTTCTTATTGATGAAAATGGCTCAACGACATCGCAGGAATCTTACTTTGTTTTTTATACAAATCGTCATCAGACCAATCCTGCGTCAGACCCAGAAGCAATAATATCAAGAACAATTGCTTTGGGATCGATGCCTTATTTTACAAAGGATAATGAAGGAAAAAAAATCACCATCGAACTCACTGCAGAAATTGCCGCAATTCTTCGACAAAGAATTTCAGAGAGAAACGACAATAATTACAAACTTAGCAGCAGCTTAGAAACAGAAATAAACAACGCTCAAAGCATCGAAGAAGTCGAAGCAATCGCAAATCAAATTCTCAACTAATAACAATAAAATAATTAAACTATGACAGAGCAATTTCTACACGGCGTAGAAATCATCGAAATAGATGATGGTGCGCGCCCTATACAAACAGTTAAATCTTCAGTAATCGGAATTGTTGGAACAGCTCCAAAAGGACCAGTGAATGTTCCGACACTTCTTCTTGGTTCACTATCAGAAGCGGTAGAAATTTTTGGCTCAGATAAAAGTTTTACAATCCCTGCTGCACTTGATTTAATCTTTAAACAAACTGGCGCTATGGTTGTTGTGGTCAATGTTGCCGATCCAACAAAAACAGCTCATAAAACAGGAAGCAATCTTGATCCAACTAAAATTACTCTGAGTGATATCGTTGGTGGCATCGACTCTGAAACTGGAAAATATACCGGCGTTTCAGGACTTCTTGCCGCAAATTCTGAAGTTAAAGTTCAGCCACGCATTTTAATTGCACCAGGTTTCACCCATCAGACTCCGCTTGATGAAGATAATGAGCCAACTGCAAATCCTGTTGTTGCTGAGTTGTTAACTGTGGCAGAAACTTTAAGAGCGATCATCATTGCTGACTGCCCAAACACCAATAAAACCGATGCTGTTAATTATGCGGGCGATTGGGGTAGCCCAAGAATTTATCCAGTATTTCCGTGGGTAAAAGTTTTAAATACTGCTGATAACACCATCGTTTCAAGACCTTCCTCATCATGTATCGCAGGCTTAATTGCTAAATCAGATAATGAACGCGGTTTCTGGTGGTCACCATCAAATATGGTGATTAATGGAATTGTTGGAACTTCTAAACCAGTTGATTTTGCTTTGGGTGATATCAACTGCACTGCGAACTTTCTCAACGAACACGGCATTGCTACAATTATTCAGCAAGATGGTTTCAGGCTGTGGGGTAACAGAACAGTTTCTTCTGATATCAAATGGATTTTCTTACAAACCAGAAGAACTGCTGACATGATTAATGATTCGCTTCTAAAAGCGCATTTGTGGGCGGTGGATCGCAACATCACTAAAACCTATATCGAAGATGTTCTTGAAGGCGTTAACAACTATCTGCGCTATCTAAAAAGCATTCAGGCAATCATTGACGGCAAAGCATTCATTAATCCTGAACTAAACACACCGGATCAGATCGCTCAAGGCAAAGTCACTTTCGATTTTGACTTCACTCCACCTTATCCGGCAGAGCATATCACCTTCCGTTCAAGAATGACGGATGAATATCTCGTGGAACTTTTCAGTAACTAAAAAGGTAAAAAAATATGATTCCTAAAATTCTAAAAAACTTCAATTTGTTCATTGATGGACGTGGCTATGTGGGCAAAGTTGAAGAAGTAAATCCACCAAAATTAAACATCAAAACTGAAGAGTTCCGTGCCGGTGGCATGGACTCTCCAGCAATGATTGATATGGGCATCGAAAAGTTGGAAGGCTCATTTACGTTGCTTGAATTTGATAAAAATGTTTTGAAGCAGTTTGGATTAATTTCTGGAAATGTTGTGTCAGTGACTCTTCGTGGTGCGCTGCAAGATGAAACCAGTGTATCTCCAATCGTTATTAAGCTGCGTGGCATGTATACCGAAATTGACATGGGGAAATTATCAGCGGGAGAAAAGGGAACTCTTCAATGCACAATTGCCTGTCGTTATTACTCTCTTGAGATCGATGGAGAACAATTGATCGAAATCGATATTGATAACATGACCAGAAAAATTGGCGGTCAAGACAAGATGGTTGATGTTCGTAAGGCACTCGGAATCTAATTCAAAATCTTAAAAATATGGAAAGCATAACATTAAAATACCCTGTGGATGTTGCTGGGCAATCCTATGATAAACTCAGCATGAGACGCTCAAAAATTAGAGATCGTCTCATTGTCGCAAAAATGAAAAATGTCTCTGACGAAGAAAAAGAAATCAGACTTTTTGCCAATCTTTGTGAAGTCGAACCAAAAGTAATTGAAGAGCTTGATGAGGCTGATTACTCAAATCTGCAAAAAGTGTATTTGGGTTTTTTCAATTCCGAGGGGATGTCACAAGAGCCATCATCATCCTCTCAAAAATAACCAACTGGCAACTTTCTGAAATTTCAGAAATGACAGAGGAAGATTTTTCTCTCTTCTTTGATGCCGCAATAAAAGTTCAAAAAGAATCTGTAGAATAAAAAATGGCTAACTCAACTCACGCTGCCGTATCGATTTTAATTGGTGCTGACTTGGGAAAGTCTTTCCGAGATTCTTTCAGCGGAGCGAATAAACAGCTCTCTGCACTTGGTGAGGCAATCAAAAAAGTTAATGATAAAGCGGGAGAAATTGAGGCTTTTAGAAAATCATCACGCGCAACGAAAGAAGCGTCACTCGCATATCAGGAAGCGAAGCAAAAGTTAGGTCTCTTAAGTAGAGAAATTGCAGCAAGTACTGCTCCTTCAAAAGAACTTCAAAACAACTTCCGTAAAGCAGAAGTAGCAGCACAGAAAGCTAAAATTGCTTTCATGGAGTCAGCGCAAGCAACGCGCGAAATGGGCAAAGCCTTAAGCGCTGCTGGTGTTGATTTTAAAAATCTCAATCAACAACAACAGGTTTTAGGAAAGACTCTTGAAACTTTAAAAAAACGACAAGCAGCGCTTCAAGCCAATGCCGATGCCAAATCTCAAAATTTTTCTAACCGCGCTAATTACCGCGCACAGATGGGAGACGCAATTGCGCTTGGAGCGGTTCTTTATTCTACCATTAAACCAGCGGTAGATTTTGAATATGCAATGGCGCAAGTCGGTGCTGTTACTGAAGAAGCGGCAAACTCTGAAGGATTTAAAAAACTTACTGCAAAAGCACGAGAGTTAGGAAATACCACTCAATTCACTTCCGCTCAAGCTGCTCAAGGCATGAAATTTCTGGGTATGGCTGGCTTTAACACCAATCAAATTTTAGCGGCGACTCCGGCAATTTTGAACTTAGCAATTGCTGACAATATGGAGTTGGGGCAATCAGCAGAAATTGTTTCCAATATTCTAAATGGCTTTGCCATGAAAGCTGAACAAGCTGGCGAAGCAGCGGATGTTTTGGCACAGGCTGCAATTGCCACCAACACCGATGTTAAGATGCTTGGTGAAACGATGAAATTCGTTGCACCTGCAGCCGCCGCAGTTGGTGGAAGTTTAAAAGAAACCACAGCACTTGCTGGCGTTTTAAGTAACGCAGGGATTCAGGCAACCATGGCAGGAACAATGCTAAGGTCAGCTTATTTACGCCTTGCTGCGCCCGCAAGAGCTGGCGCAAAGGCTTTAGGTCAAATGCGCGATCAAATGAAGATCAGCGCTGAAGAAATGCCTGATGTCGCTAAAGAGGCATTGCTTGCTCAAAACCGACTTAAAGGTCTTGGAGTTAAAATTTTTGACAAAGGCAAGATGCGCTCAATGGTCGATATTTTGCGCGACCTGCACAAAGCAACAAAAGACCTTTCTGACGATCAAAAGCTCAGTGTCATCAAAGATATTTTTGGAACTTACTCAACATCAGGAGCGCTCGCAATTTTCAAAGGTTTTGACACTGGTTCAGTTGATGAGGTTTTGAACAAAGTTAACAACGCTGACGGCACAGCTAAAAGAATGGCTGATCGGTTAAGTAACACCGCGCGCGGTTCTTTTCTTGAACTCGATTCCGCAGTTGAATCAATCGGTATTTCACTTGGAAATACCTTGCTTCCAACCATTTCAACAACTGCCAGAGAAATTGCAGGTATGGCTTTAAAGGTCAGTAATTTTTCAGAAAAATTTCCGGTATTAACCAAATATATCGGACTGACTGTTGTCAGCGTTATTGGGCTTAAAATTGCCACTATTGCTCTTGGTTATGCTTTTACTTTTGTAAGAGGAGCTTTCTTAACAGCGCAAGGTGTGATCTTGGCATTTAGAACTACGATAACTTTGGTTGGTTTGGCAATGCCTGTGATTACTACCGCAATTCGTGCTATGGGTTTGGCTTTGATCTCGAATCCAATTGGACTCATAATTGCAGGAATCGCTCTTGCTGCAACTTTGCTGATTGCGAATTGGACACCGGTTGGTGAATTTTTTAAGAATATTTTTAGCGGAATTATTGGTTGGGTGAAAAGTGCTTTTGATTGGGTGATGAAGTTGGTTGAGCCACTAAAATCAGTTGTTAGCTCAATTTCAAATGTTGCGGGAAAAGCATGGAATTTTGTCAGCGGAAATTCTGATGCAAAAGATCAGAAATCAGCAGCAACAGTTGGAAATATTGTCAGCGGTTTTGATACAAAAAATGATGTTGGAAAAATTCCGTCATTTGAAATTCCAAACATTTCAGCTTCACCAAACAAAAATTCATCACCACAAATTTCAATCTCCGCACCAATCACAATCAATGCTGGTGGAAATATGGATGAGAAAAAAATTGCTGATCATGTGAAAGCTGCGCTCGATGAAACTTTTAGAAAATTATCTGCAAGAAAACTCGCTCTTAATTACGATCAATGATCTTCGATTCCTTTAAAAACCTAGGTGGCAAGCTGAATTTAAACAGCGCGCTTGGAATCAACATGATGATGATTCTTGGTGCTTATCGTTTTGCAATCAGCTCTGCCGCTTTTCAAAGCCTCAAAAGACAAAGCGAATATCGCTGGCAAGAAATTAACAGAATTGGTGCTGATCCAGCTTTGCAATTCACAGGTTTTGGTGTGGAAACAATTGACCTTGATGGAGTGATTTATCCGCATTTCAAGGGAGGCTTGCGTCAGGTTACATTAATGCGCGCTGAAGCAGGACTTGGTAAATCGCTGTATTTGATTTCAGGAAATGGCAATGCTTTTGGCAAATGGTGCATTGTAAAAATTTCAGAAAATCAAAGCGTTTTCATGAAAGACGGCGCACCACTTAAAATCGAATTTTCAATCAGTCTCAAGCGTTATGGCGAAGATGCCAAACCAGGAGTAAAAGGAATTATTCAAAACATCGTTAAATCAATATGATCACTTACATCACAAAAGACGGCGATGTTTTGGATTCGATTTGTTTTAAGTATTATGGAAGCACAAGTGGCGTGGTTGAAAAAGTTTTAGAAGCCAATCGTCATCTTGCCGAACTAGGAGCGGTTTTTGCCGCTGGAACAAAAATTGTCTTACCCGATTTAACTCAAGATGAAGAAACAGAAAGTGTTAAACTTTGGTCATAAAGAAAGTTTGTGAATCCAGCATTTAAAATTACTGCCGATAAGAAAGATGTCACAGCGTTAATCGCACAAAGATTGGTTTCAATTAACATCACTGACGAAACTGGTCTTATCTCTGACACTTGCGAAATCCTTCTCGATAATCGTGACGAGAAATTGGAAATACCGCCACGCGGTGCTGTGCTTGAAGTTTCTCTTGGTTATGAAGACAAGCCACTGACCAAGATGGGAAGCTACATTGTGGATGATGTTGAAGTTGCTGGAGCTCCTGGACAAATGCGAATCACTGGCAAAGCCAGCAACACGCTTGATAAAAATTTAACCAAAAAAATCAAAGCACCAAAAAGCAAATCTTGGCACGGATACACGCTGGTTGGCATCATCACAGCAATTGCCAACAACCACGGATTCAAAGCAGCAATAGATGAGTATTTTAAGCAAATTTACATCTCGCACTTAGATCAAACTGATGAAAGTGACATCTCTTTTCTTAACACTTTAGCGCAAAGCTATGGTGCTTTCGCCAAGCTGTCTTTGGGAAGATTATTATTTTTCAGAAGAGGCATCAGCGTTTCAGAAAATGGAAAAGAACTGCCAACAACAAAGTTTTCTGCTACGCAAATTTCTGATTGGAAATTGCGCGTTTCTGACATGGAAAAATTCGGCAAAGTAATCGCTAAGTGGCACAACTTTGCGACAGGAAAAGAAGAAGATGTTTTTGCCGGAACTGGCGATCCAGCTTACACGATGCGATATAAATTCGTCAGCGCCGACAGAGCTTTAGAAGCAGCAAAAGCCAAACTCGCTGAATTTAAGCGTGGAGCAGAAAATCTGACTTTTTCAACACAAGGAAATCCGAATTTAAGCGCTGAAAACAAGATCACTTTTACAGATCTAAAATATCTCAAAAACAAAAACTGGATCATCACAAGCGTCAATCATTCTTTGAGCGACCAAGGATTCACAACCAATGTAACCGCAATCATCAAACTAAGCGATGTGGAGTAAAATTAAAAAATCTGACGATGGAGAATTCATCATCACCAAATGCGAATTGGAATTAATGCTTGAGCAGGCTTCCAAGGAAGGTGCAAAAAAAGCCTTAACCGAACTTGGTCTGCACGATGAAAACGCACCAACTGATATTCGTGATTTGCGCGAATTGCTCAGAGCTTTTCGTATGGCAAAGAAAGACAGTTTTAGAATCCTCGTTAAGTGCATCATCATCGGTTTTGTAACCATTCTCACTGCTGGATTTATCTCGCTTCTTGGCGATCATATTAAACTCAAATAATAAAAATTTATGCCGCAATTTGGAAAAGATTCGCTCAAAAGATTATCAACTTGTCACCCAGATTTACAAAAGCTCTTCAACGAGGTAATTAAGCATTATGACTGCACCATCATTGAAGGACACAGATCAGATGAAGATCAGCTCAAAGCATTCAACGCTGGCAAATCAAAAATAAAATCTGGCGGCATGCACAACAAAACACCATCGCTCGCAGTTGATGTTGCGCCCTGGCCAATTGATTGGAATGACAAAAATAGATTTTACCACTTTGCCGGACGAGTTCAAGGAATTGCTCAAATGCTGAACATCAAAATTCGCTGGGGCGGCGATTGGGATTCTGATAACGATCTAAAAGATCAAAACTTTTACGACTTACCACATTTTGAATTAGTAACCGACTAAACTATGGCTTGCAAATTTTTAGAAGATTTTAACGGCAATAAATCATCAAAAAGACTTGCTGGAGCTTTTTGTTTAGTCATCGGTTCTTTGATGAAGTTTATCCTGTTTCTTTATGGCCTGCGTCATGTTACGGCAACACCTTTTGATAGGCTTGATGGATGTGCAGATAGCTTGATTTATGTCGGCGCAGCTTTGATTGGCTCAGGATTACTCGAACTTTTAAGGCAAAGCAAAAAATGATCCCAAACTTACTGGCAAGATTAGCAGCAATCGCTGGCGCAATAATCACCATTTTTACATTGGGTAATTTTTACGGCAAAAAATCCCAAAAAACCAAACAGCTCGAAGAAGATTTTGAAGATGCAATTGAATCTAAAAAACGCCAAGAAAATCGCCGTGGCGATGATATTTCTGCTGTTAGAAAGCGGATGCAAAAATACATCCGCAAATAGCTTTTGTTTGTGGGCAAATCCCATCACTTTGAGTCAAGAAGAATACGACACGATGTCCGAAGAAACCCTCCGCCAAATCGACAATTTTAATCAAGAATTTGAGGAACATTGCACGAAGTAAAGATTCTCAATCATTCCACTTGATAAGTGTTTAAAACGAAGCGTTCATTGGTGTCACGACACTTTAGCAATTTTTAAAAAAGTTTATGAACCGATTAATTTACAAAGGATTTATTGAGGATGTCAGAAATGAAAAATGCACCGATCAGGAAATTGAAAAACTGATCGACGTTTTTGAAGAAGCCGTGAACTCAATGGCAACAACTTCTGCCAAAAAATCATTTTATGATTTGAAAGATTTTAAAGAAACTGCGCGCGCTGGCGTTAATCTTTTTACTCTAAACCTTGAACGCGAGCCAATTAAAAATTACGAGAAATACACCGGCTATTTTGAATGCGGAAAAAAGAATCTAAAAGTTGTTGCAACTCGTGGCGAGTTTACAGCAGTAATATTAAGCTCAGATTAAAGATTTCTGATTCTTTGTCTAAAGGCAGAATCAAATTTTTCTAAAGTATTCTTGATCCATTCTTGCTGCAAAGATCTGTCTTTCTCATCGGCAATATCGCCATTCTTAAATAGAGCAATCTTTGATTGAGTTTTTTGCAAATTCTCCTTCCACTCTAAAGCACATCCCATTTCCCTCTCAATTGCTTCCTTATCTTTCAAAAGAAGTTGATAAAACGCTTTTGCCTCATCTTTATCGGAAATTACCAACTCAACACCAATTTTATTCTCACGCGTGTTAAGAAGAGTATTTAAATGAAATCCGCTACGACCAATTGTAAAAGTTAACCAATGCTTTGGAGTTGGTGTTTGTGGACGAACTTTTGATTTTACTTCTTCAAGATAATCAACCAGTGCTAACCAATAATGATATTGCAATTTTTTGGTTTCAGAAGTGGTTTGATTTTCAATCTCTTTTGCTGCGTCCGAAACAGTTTTGCTCCAGTTATTTGGCTTAGAAATAACATTGAATTTTGGTGCGGCGGCAGAGTTGCCAATCTTCCACAATTCAACTTCTAAACCAAAGAAGCGAAATTTTTTATCGGTAATTTCATTCAGCCAATCAAGTGCAGCGCGATGTTCTTCAGTAAATTTTGCTGCGACCCACACAATCGTCACTGACTGCAATCCGGCAGCGTAAGTCAAAAGTTGGCCAAGATGTTTATGATCTGTTCTTTCAATCTGATTTTCGATTAAAACCAAGCTGTCATCTTCTGTGTTCTTGCACAAAATATCCGCTCTAAACGGACCCACATCTTTTTCCTGAGCCTCAAGTTCCAGCTCAATTCCAATTACATCCCCTAACATTTCTAAATTTTCCTCACGCGCAAGCCATGGCGTAAAGTCCTGTCCTTCCGTTTGCCATATTTGGCGCAAATCAACTTTTTCTAGTTTTCCTAACATTCTTTCTATATTTTTTTACAAAGAAGCGATAAGGAAAAAATATCGGGATTTATCTATCTTTGCAAGAAAACTGAAAAATTATCTCTAAAATTTAATTTCCAGTTCCTTTATTTTTTCTTGGAATTTTTTTCTCTGCTCAAAACCTTCTTTTATCAAACTTCCTATTCTATTTTGCTCCTTTAATGGCGGCAGCAGAATAAGGATATTAAACAAATCAGAATCCAATAAAGATGGTATTGCAGCTCCAGTTCTATATCTATAAACCTGATCTAAAAATTCTTTAGATTTAAAGTAATAGAGAAGATAAAAAGGATTAACCAATTTTTCATTTGGTTTCAATACTCTAAATCCATTGGTGCATATACATCCACTATATTCCTTAGTTACAAATGCCGAAGCATGATTACTTGTTCCAATAGAATTACCAGCAACAGCAGTAATAATCTGACCTTCTTCAATTTCGTAAGAAGCTCTACTTGGCAATTCATGCACAACAATTTCATTAGTGTTGATAATTTCATTGTACTGAGTGCTTACATCCGATAATTCAACATACCGAACTAGTAAATCTTTTTGCTTTAACTTGCTCGATTTTGTTTTTTCAATCGTTACCAAATCACTTAATTTATAAGCATTCTTAGAGGCTAGTCTTTGAAGTAACCCTCTATAATGAGGCTTATAGAATTCAAAATCCAATCTGGAGTATGAAAGGTCTTTTTTGTCGACCAGAAAGATGTCTTCTTGCTCTTTTAGTGAACCTTTTTTCTTAAACTCTGAATAAAATCTTACAATATTTGAAATATCTTCTTCTATCTGTGGAGTACCATCATCATTTCTTAAAACATTACCCATTGTATCTTTCTTATAGATCAATGACCCATTTTTGTTTCCAGAATATCCTAACTTTGTAACTTGAGCAAGAAATGTTTTTTTAACCTCATTTTCACCATCTTTTTTTCTTAAAAATAGTACTGAAGTTTTTACACCAGTACCAGAAGGAATAAATGTTTCTTGTGGCAATTTTATAATAGCTAAAACTTCTGCTATGTTTGTGATATAATATCTCAAGTAAGAGAGGCTAGAATTTTCAAAAGCTCCATTCGGCAAAACTATAGCCATCCTTCCGCCAGGCTTTAAAAATTTTAGACATCTTTCAATGAATAATATTTCTGGAACCTGGCCGTTTAGCTTTTCTTTTGTTTTTACATAACGATCTCCAAATTCATCCCATTTGCATCCGAGATCAAAATTTCGTAATGCTGAGTTATCTGTTATTTTTCCTTGGGTTCCAAAAGGAGGATTGGTAATTATGACATCAAAAAACTCTTGATGAGTTTTGTTCTTTTTTCCATCTGCCTTATTTAATTCTAAATCAAGACTACTCCAATCTGACAAAGCATCGCACTGAGAAATATTTGAAAAACCATCGCCATCTAAAATCATTCTCATTTTAGAAATTCTTGCTGCTGTAAGATTAATTTCTATCCCGTAGATATTTTCTTTTGCAAACTTACTTACTTTATTTGGCTCATTAATTGAAACATACCTCAGGGCAGAACTAAGAAATCCACCGCTACCACAAGCTGGGTCTAAAATAACTTCATTTGCTTTAGGCTGCAGTATATCAACGCATAAATTTATAACCTGTTCTGGAGTAAAAAATTGACCTCTACCAACTCTTTGTGACGAGTGAAGAAATTTTTGGAAGGCTAAACCCTTTACATCCTGCGAGGAATTAAGAAGATCAATGTTTTGTAGCTTACTTACTACAAAGCCAAGAGTTCCATTTCTTAACTTTATCTTTTCCCCTTTTTCAAAAAGATTTGAAAAAAAATCAAAAGCCTTTTGCTGCAAATCTTTAAATCTTATCAGAAACTCTTGATCATTTTTTCCATTTAAAATGTTTTCAAACTCGTTTGGAGATATTTTGAACTCAAAGCTCTTATTTTTTTCATCAAAAATCTTTAAAAATAGAACTTTTATAGTTTCATCAAGAGCTTGTTCAGGAGATAATCCATCGTTAGCGTAGATATGATTATGAATATCTTCAAATACCCTAAGTAAGCCATCGTGTTTCTCTAATGATGGTCGTTCTTTATTAAGATTTAACGCTAAATTAGTCTGTTTCATATGTTTAAAAAATTATTATCAACACCACAATGTTACAATAATTACACATATGTGTCAAGCTCTATCTTTTATCAACTTGCGATTGATCTATTTTTCTGTATGGAGGTCTTGTATTAAAAATACATTCCTCAATATCCGAATACCATGGAGTCTGAATTACTGGTCTTGTCTTTTTGCCTTTTACCAAAATATCAATTATATAATTTTGATATAAATGTTCTGGTGAAGAAGGTGAATGACTAATCTCTTCCGCATTGGCAAAAACAAATTCATGCTTTCCCGTTCTTAAAAAAAGATCGATGCTAAGTATATTAAAATCATATACTAAAGGAGCTGCTTGATTAATTCCGGTTTTAATTCCAATTCTTGTACTCGGCTGGTGAGTTTCCATGATTGCTATAGCGCCATTAATTTTTCGATACGCTTCTTCTGTAAAATCATCTTTAGTTAACGAAAACACCCAGTTTTTTAGGTCTTCTTCATCTTTCCATATGTCACTCAGGCTATGACATTCTGGTCCAGGGCAAATTTTACTCCATTTAAAATCAGGAAAAATCTGACCAATATTTTTTTCTTCCCATGTTTTCTTTGATTTTGCATAGGTTGAGTGACCTTTATTGTATATTTCGTCTTTAGTTTTAATCGCATTAAAAACTCGACTTTTTAGAAATCTAAAAACTTTCTCAGGACTATCAAGTTTTCCACCACGAAACTCTGAATTGCTTTTTAGACCCTTACTTTCAATCACTAGCCATTCATCATTTACGCTTCCCTTTTTTCTCATGTAAAAATCGCCGCGAGCTTCAGAATTTTTTGCATTATTTCCACCGCTAGGTTTTTCTTTTATCCTTATTACCTCATATCCCTTTGACTCAAGATGTTCTTTTAGTAGGACTTCACTTATTGCTCCCGAAATATATCCTTGCGCACTGGGACTAGTTTTTAATGCTTCTAAAAATGTTCTCCCGTCAACGCCAAAGTGCCTTGCTATGTACTCGTCTATCATTCAAAATAAAATAATGGATTAATGAAGACGAAATAATAGCTAGTTCAGCGATTATGCACAATGATTTTTTAGTTTCTTATTAAGCAAAAAATCTATAAATCTTCTTCCGTTCCATGAATTTATTGTGCTGGCAGGGAGTTGCGATAAAATGCTAATTTTTGTAAAAAAACGCTCCATTTACTAGAAATAAGCTCTCGGATGTTGCATTTTTGAATGTTTTGTGTATAATACGATCCTTTTTACACGATTTTGTTTTTTGCCACAGACAAAAATTCTTAAAAAAGATTTGGGCGTAACATAACAATTTAAGATTTGTTTAATCTAAATGAGAGCAAATTTGGGGCAATCACTAGACAGCGACACCATAAAGAATCGCTAATACCTTGCGCTGTCCGCAAAGTTTCTAATTTTTCTTTTTTATTACTTCGCGCCTCAAAAAAAATCTTAGTAAATCTTGCTGTTATCTCTTTGCTGGTAGAGCAATTTATTTTTGTTTTTTCTTCTACTGCTTACGCTGCTGAACTTCCTATTACTCCAGATGGAACAACTAACACGCAAATTGATCACGCTGCCAACGGAGTTCCGATTGTAAATATTGCCGCACCTAACGCTGGCGGGCTTTCTCACAATAAATTTGAAAATTACAATGTGAATCCGAGTGGTTTGATTTTGAATAACGCAATTGGCAGTCAAAATGGTGTTATTCAAACTCAGATTGGTGGGCTTATTAATGATAATGCGAATTTAGCTGGTTCTGGAGCTGCTTCGGTAATTTTGAATGAAGTTACGAGCAACAATATTTCGCAGATTAATGGTTACACCGAAATCGCTGGTAAAAAAGCCGATTTAGTTTTGGCGAATCCGAATGGTTTTGTTTTTAATGGCTCTGGCTTTATCAATGTTAGTCGTTTTACGGCTGTTGTTGGTTCTTCAAATCAGTTTAATCCGAATCCTAATGATCTAACTTTTAGATTAAGCGACAATGCCTACGCTGTAACTCACGGCTTTTTACCAAAGCTAACAATTATGGGAGCTGGTATTGATTTAGAAAATATCACCTCCACTGATTTGGTGGCAAATGTTATGAATATCGTGGCGCCAGTTTATGGTGGAACTAACGATGTTAACCTTCGCACCGGTGATCAAGCTTTTAACTATCTCACCAAAACAGTAACTTCTGACAATACAACACCAGGCAGCAATCTTCCTGATCAAGTTGCAATTGACGCTTCTGCTCTTGGAAAAATTCAGGCGGGAAGAATTTTTATTGTGGCCACTAAAGAAGGATTCGGGATTAAATATTCTGGCGATCTTTTGGCTTCAAGAGCAGGAATTACAATCGATAACCAAGGAAATATTGATTACAATAATATCGCGTCAGAAGTTGGAAATATCTCGGTTACTTCGCAGAAAGGTTCAATTACACAAAGAGGAATTTCGCAAACTAAAAATTCGGCAAGTGACATCACTTTAAATGCATTTGGCGATATCACAAATTACGGCCAGTTTGTAAGTGCTAGAAATATCAATCTTGAATCAACTTTTGGAAATTTCAGCAATCAAGGCACCGCACTAAATCTAAGTGATAACGATTTCACAATTTCTGCCGTTAACTTCACCAACCTCGGACAAATTGCCGCAAATCGTGATCTTAATATTACTGCTACCACATCATTAAACAATTCATCAAAACTGGTTGCAGGAAGAGAATTAACTTTGAGTTCGGCTGCAATTACCAACGATGATTCAATTTATGCTGGTAATAAAATTAACATCACCGCTTCAAATTATCTTACTAACAATAAAGACATTATTTCTTTAGGTCTTGGCTTAACTGATGAAACTGCTGATGACGGAATTCTGATTACTGCAAAAACTCTGAACAACAATAAGCAAATTGCCGCTAAAAATAATATCACAATCAATTCAAATGCTCTTAACAACAATACTTCAAACAGCAAAATTCTTGCGCTTAACGACATTAGCTTAAATGCAGTTTCTGTTGATAACTCGAACGCCAATATCAAAGCAGCAAATAATCTTGTTCTTCGTAACTTAACTTTAAATGCACCAACAATTGCTGCAAATTTTGGCGTTACCAATCAGGCAACCAGCCTGACTAACACAAGCGGAACATTTTATGCGGGATCGCTTCTTGATTTTGATTTGGGAAATTTAGCGGATTACACAATCATCGGAAATCTTCAAAGCTCAGGAAACTTAAAAATTAAAGCCAACAACATCACTAACCAAACTAACCTTCAAGCTGATGGTGATATTGAAATTGAAGCGGCTGATAAATTCATCAACGGCATTTTATCAGGCGATAATTCTAACACTAAAATTACTTCGGGAGCTGATCTAAAAATCACTTCGAACAATCTTTTAAGCAATTACGCAACCCTTTCTTCAGGAACTGATCTTGCTCTTACCTCAAGATATGGAAACATTAATAACAATACTAATGCCGAGATTATTGCCGGCAAAAGATATCAAGTAACATTAAAAGATGAGAATGGCAATAATATCAAAGATGAAGAAGGTAATGATGTTAAGGTTTGGATTAATACTGGTGCTTTATCGCTTTCTGCAAAAAACGGAACTGTTAACCAAAATTCTTTAAACTCGATTGTTGTTAATGGTGATTACTCTTTGGATGTAACCGATTTTGTAAATACCGGTCGCGTTGATGTTGCGGGCAATTTAACTTTGAATGTTTCTAACAATTTGGTGAATGAAGCATATGCCATGATTTTTTCTGGTGGTAATATGAATCTGAATGTTGCCGGTAGTCTTACAAATAATTATGGCTCAGTAATTTATTCTGAAGGTGATTTAACGATTCAAAAATATGCTTCTACAAATCCGCTTTATAATGCTTTAAATAATCGTATAACCTCTCTTACCAATTATGGTAATATCGAAACTTATCTTGGAAAAAATATCACCATCAAAGCCGAGAATTTTTTAAATAGCAGAACTGTTGATCCGGTAAGTGGGCTTATCGGAACTAACACTAATTGCGTATTAACCGGTGGCGGTGGAATTGATTGCGGTGCAACTAGAGACTATAGAAAAGCTGCTAATCATGATCTTTATAGCTGGACTTATATCGGTGGTAATAATTGGGGAGAATTTGGTCGCACCAATTATTACACAACAACTCAAGGGACTGCTAATGCTGCTTCAAGAGCCGCAACAATTTCTTCAGGCGGAACTCTTAATATCGATTCAGGAACATTCACTAATTATATCTCAGAAATTTATTCCAAAGGTAATATGACGATCAGTGCCAACAACACTGATAACTTCAACAAATCATTTACCTATGGAAGAACTGTAACCCTTGAAGAAGTTTATGACGGAATTGGTGGCTGGCCATCTTGGTGCGGCGGTGGTAGCCCGTGCAGAAGAAATTCTTACTCTTTCTCAAACTACGCCACTTCTAATGCCTATATTAAATCAGGCGGATCATTAACCGTTACCAGAAATGGGTCTACAACAACTTCCTGGACCAATGGTTCTGATATGGATGATTACGCCTCGGTTGGTGGCGGCGAAGGAAGAGATTTGAACCTAGTAAATAACATCGATGTTAATGTTTTGGGATCGACCGGCACAATCAATACCGACATAAGCGGATATTTTAATGGACCAGACAATAACGGATTATTTAACAGAAACCCTAATCCTAATGGACCGCTTTTTGAAACTCGTTCACAATTTATTGATCAGTCAAAATTCTTCGGCTCTGATTATTTTTATCAGCGAATCGGTCTTGATCTAACTGATGTTCAAACTCAGTTCGAATTACAAAATAAAAGATTAGTTGGTGATCAGTTTTTCCAAACAAAAATTATTGAGGAACAACTTCGCACCATTTCTAAAAACTCTTTTCTGCTTTCTGCAAATGAAACCAACATCAATAACGAAATCAAAAACCTTCTTGATAATGCCGCTGATGAATATGCTCGTTTAGGATTAAGCACTAATGCAACACTTACTCAAAGCCAAATCAATTCTCTTCAAAAAGACATCATATGGTTTGAAACCAAAACCATTGATGGAAATCTTTATATTGTTCCAACGATTTATTTAACGCAAAACACAAGAGATGCGCTTAAGAACGGCAATATCGCCTCACAAGCTACGATTTTTGGTAAAGATTCTGTCACAATAACTTCAAATGGTGGCATCAGCAATTCAGGCTCGATTGTTGGTGGTAATGTTACACTTACTGCAAGCAATGACATCATAAATAAAAATTTCTCTGATATTACAGCGCTTAATAACCTTTCTTTAACTTCCAGCGCTGGATCAATTACTAACTTCTCACAGCTTAAAGCCACAGGTGCTTTATCAATGTCTGCCGCAAAAGACATCACCAATACTTCAACAGTTTTAACCAACGCTAAAAACCTTCTTGATAGCGGAAATGTTGGTTATTTGCAAAGCAATGGCGGGGCTTCAAATAGCGGCAATCTTAAATCAACAATCTTTGAAACTGCAGGAATTTCTGCAGGAAGCCTGACTGTTAATGCAGGAAATGATTTTACTAACAAAGCGGCAAACATCACAACAACTGGAAATACTTCTATCACTGCAGGAAATAATGTTAATATTGAAACCCTGCAACTTCGCAACAGAACTGAAGAATATTGGGGATCAAAAAGTAAAGGTGGCAGCAAAATCACCGACACAACAACCAATGTTGCAAGCAATATCAATATTGGTGGTAATCTTGACATTACTTCCACCGGACTTTCCGATACCGCAACCACTGCCAGCATCAACATCATCGGCAGCAATGTAAATGTTACAGGAAATGGTTCTCTAACCTCTGATTTTGGCAATGTTAATATTGCCAACGCGATTGATTCGAAGATGACCGAAGAAACTTCTTCTAAATCCGGAACTTTCCATTCTCGTTATGATTCGGTTTATGATTACAAAGAAACCGCTGCTGAATCAAAACTAAATTTTGGTGGTGATTTGGCAGTTAATGCCGAACTAGGAACAATGAACCTGATTGGTTCAACTCTTAAAACTGGCGGCGATCTTAATGTTGGTAGTTTCACAGTCGCGCAAAATCTTGATGGCTCATATAAAACCAATGCTGATGGAACTTTCCAAACTATAGATGGCGGATCAGTTGCTGGTGTGAATATTAAAGCAGCGGAGTTAAGGAGCGAGCATTCTGAGGTTCATCAAAAATCTAAACTCACCCTTGGCGATACTTTAAAAACTTTAGCCAACCCAGTTGAGATGGGTAAACTTTATCTTGATGCCTATTTATTCATGGCAACTCCAAGCCTTAAAAAAGATGTTTTAGAATTTAATAACGGACCAAAATACGAAAAGGCTTCAGCAAAAAGCAACACTGCAACTATTACTCAACATTCAGCAACCTTGGATGTTGGTGGCAATATGAAGATGAATTCAACCGGCGATGTCAATATTGTTGCTTCAAATGTTGATGTAACTGGCAACGCTTTAATGAATGTTGATGGCAATGTTAATGTGCTTTCAGCAGCAGAAAAAAAGACCTCAAGCAGCAAAAATGAAGAAATTGAAATCGGCAAATTCAAATTAACCAGAGATTTGGCTCACGCTTCTGCTTCGGCTGGCGTTGAAGGAACTGGCTCAAGATTTGAAGACTCACTTACAACCTCAACACAAAAATCATCCAACATCAATATTGGTGGATCGATGCTTGCCAATGTTACAAATAATGCGGCTGCTGCAAATTCAGGTAATCTAACTCTTGCCGCTTCTAACTTAACAGTTGGCGGAGATTCAATCATCAAAACTGCGGGTGATTTTAACTTAACTGATGCTCAAGAAACTTCTTCTTACTCAAGCAAAGAAAGCACTTTAACAGTTGAAGCCGGTGCTAAAGTTGGTAATGCTTATGTAGATGCTGCTTACGCTTGGAAAGCTGTAGTTGATGCTCAAAAGAAAGCAATTGAGGCAGTAGAGAAACTTAAGAAGATGGAAAGGCTTCAAGATGAAGGTAAGGCAACAGCAAAAGCCGTTGAACTTGCTGCTGCTCAAGTTGTTCTTGCTCAAACCGCCGTTGCAACTGCTACAGTTGCTGCCGCTGCTGCAACTGCCGGAGCTGGCTCCGCTGCTGCAACTTCATTTGGAACTGGTATGTATGGCGCAGGATATCTTAACACGACCGCAACTGGTGTAAAAAACACAACCGAAACCTCACTATCAAAAGCATCTAACTTTGTTGGTTATGGAGACATCGATATTGCTTCAAACAACAATGTAAATGTTCTTGGCAGTATGCTTGCTTCAGTTAATGGCAATGTATCTCTAGCAGCAGCCAATGACATTAAAATTGAAGCTGGAACAAACACTCTTTCTCAAAAATCAAAACAGGAAACTATTTATGGTGGCGGATCAGTTGGTAATAACGGCGTTCAGCTAAACATCGGATTATCAAGTGGCGAATCAAACTACAACAAAACATCTTACACTAACAGCCAAGTTTCAGCAGAAAATGGCTCACTCACTCTAACTACCGGAAACGATGCCAACATTTCAGGCGCTAACCTTCTTGCCAAAAATACCACTCTCAACATTGGAAATAATCTAAATGTAAGCAGCAAACAAACCGAGGAAGATTTCTCAAGCAGCGGATTTGGCTTTAACTTCGGAGTTGGCGTTGGTGCTGGTGGCAACGGCGGAAATGTTGGTGGTGGATTTAACATGAGCAATGCCGATATGCACAGATTGTGGGTCGATAATATTACCACCATCAAAGGAACTGACAGCATGGCGGTTAATGTTGGTAAAGATTTAAACTTAACTGGTGCTGCAATTTTATCTGATAACTTAGCTTTAGCTGTAACTGGTAACACAAATAAAAAAGACCTAAATGACAGCTATTACTCTGAATCGATGGGCTTTGGTTTCTCACAAAACTTCACAACTAATGGAAGTCAGCCAACAATACCAGGAACTGGTGGACAGCCAAACCAATTCCCTGGTGGTTCAACAACAATTTCAGGAAATTACGCACAAAACGAATCTTCAAGATCAGTTTATGCAACAATTGGCGGGCTTAATTCAACTTTGACTTCTGCAACTAAGGATGTTACTGGCGGTGATTTTGAAGGAAGTTTGACTCTTGATCATAGGCTTTTCTCTGAGGCTGGTAGAAATCAAATTGGGAAAGAGCTTAATTATAGCAAAAATCTAGCAGTAACTCCATTTACTGCCGCTTCTGGTGTTTACAAAAGCAACGAAGATAACAAAACAGAAAAATTCTTCCAGGCTGTAGCTGGTGCAACTATAGCCAACACAAGACTTCTTTTAAATCAGGATATAACAGCACAGCAATTAGCTGGCGATACCACTCTCATTGCTTATGAGGGAGATAGCTTAAGTGCAGATTCTACAGCAAGAACCCGTAATGCTTTTTATGATTCTAACACTGACACCGCAGCATTAAATAGTTCATATACCGCAGGAAAAAGTGACAATGTAGTTGCTGGTAAGATTGCTCATGAAGCTATTGGACATAAGGTTGGCGGAGAAAGTGAGTTTGTAGCAGGCTTTGTTGAAAATACTGTTAAGAACAATTGGAGCGATTTCCAATCTGGAAATACAAATTTCCAACTAACATTACCTCAGTCAATGATTCCGAATAACAACTATGCAAGCGGGGTAAGTTTTGCACCAGGAAGCGGGGTTTATTCGGATGTGTATATTGGAGGTAAAGTTAGAATTCCGTTCCCTGGAAAAGATTATGACATACACAGCGGCATTCAAAGTAACATTCTATTCAGGGAAGATTCAATAGGAACTGATGGCAGAGGAACAAATTTCTTAGTTATTCCAGAAATTGGTGTTGGTATGTATGCTTACAAGATTCCGCATGGCGAAACGCCGAGTGTTAGTACATCTTGGGGCTACAGGAACACAATATCAGCTGACTACATAAGAACAAAAGAAGGTGGATCAGGTTTTGGATATACTGTTGGTATCTCTACAGCTCCAGCAACAATATTACCAATTAATGTAAGCGTTTCTATCCCAGAAAAAAAATAAATTTAAATTATGATCAAAAATAAAATAACAAAAAAACAGTCAAAAATTGCCTATATTAGTTCAGTAATAATGATTTTTGTAAGTCTTTGTATTATCCCAACTATTGGATTATTCGCAAATGTAGAAAAATTCCAATGCGATGGATGCAGCTTTTTTAATAATCTATTAGTTTCTGCAATTGGAATAATTGCTTGGAGCATTTTTTACGGAGTTTTTCACACTATATTCTTTTCCAAAGAGAGCGCAAAGCCGTCAAATTTATCCGCAATCTACTCAAATTTTTTACAACACTCAATTAAGGATAAAAAAATCCAATCCGCTTCTGTGATGATAGTTATGGTAATTTGTTATCTGCTAATATTTAGATTTTTAATATCACAATTATTGATTCTGATTAACGGTATTTAATTGGCTGGATTCGGTGCAAATAAATATGAAATTTCAAAAGAAAAATCTTATGAATCTATTACCAAAATCTCTAATAATTTTTGCAATTACTTTCAGTGTTTCTTCTTGCGCTTATTCAATTGTGGATAAGAAAAAGAATGAGTATGCTTCAATTAATACAGAATTTGCCAAGGACATAACTGACAAACTTAAGAAATCAGCATTTTACGAAGTTGATGCTTATTATAACGGCAAAAAAGAATTTCCAAACATCTCTTCTTCTAAAGAAAAAAAATCTCCCAATATTTATGATGAATATTTGGTACCAAATCTGTTAGATGGTGAGGAAAGGGTATTGCAAATACTTATTAAACCCGACAATAGGCCATTATCTAATGCTTCAACTCAGGCCGTTTTTAAAGAAGACAAGATTCTCTTTAAAAGAAGTGGTGTTCTATTTAATTATGCACCCCACCAAAGAGCATGTGAACAACCTATAGATTCAATAGTACATGTTAATAAATGGGTTAATTTAAAAAGTTCATTAAACGAAAAAACCTCACAAGAAATAGAGCTTTCAAAAAAGATTAATCGATATCACCAATATTTTATAGTTAACGAACTTTCATCCGTCAGACAAGAAGATTTAAAAGATAAGCCTAAAATTAAGCTCTTTATATCTGATGATAAGAATCTTTTTTTCACAAACTACATAATCTTAACCACTAAAACCTTTAAACTAGATAACGAAGAAGGATTATATTTTTTTAATCCTATAATCATTCGAGACAGGCAAAATAAGTTTTTATCCAATGCTTTTGATAAAGCTAACGAGGATAACAAAATAGTCTTGATACTGAATACTTCTAATGATTTAGACCAAAAAACGAGATCTTTTATTATTGCAAGAAAACATAACAAGGAATGGAGCTGTTTTTTTTCTCAAGGAAAAGAGGAGTATGTAAATTATGTTAAGAGAAATAAGAGCGGAGTAAGTCAAATAGAGACAATGGAGAATTTTGCTCTCTTAAATGATATCATAACTAGCCCAGTGCAATTACCAGTATTTTTATATCTGATTTTTAAAAAAGATGTCGATCCAAATAAAATTGAAGAAGAATCTTTTAGGCGCGGAGTGTTTGAAGAATATATAAAATACCAAAATAATATTAAGAATCGCCGCTAATGAAACCATTCCTTTTACTAAAAACATTAATATTGGCGCTCTCTTTAATGCCAATTGCTGTTTGTGAAGTAAAAGCTCAGAATGTTGACCAAAACATCATCAACCAACAAGACTGGATCACGCGCCAGCAGCAAAATAAAATTGAAGAAGATCGCCGTTTAAGAGAGCAAGAAACAATCCGCAAAGAGCGAACTCGTAAGAAAAAAGAAGCCGAAGAGGAAGGTAAAAAACAAACGCCGATTTCAGGCAAACCAGCTGAGTGTTTTCCAATAAAATCAATTGCTCTGGTTGATGCCAATTCTGTTTCTAAGCGACAACAGAAAAAATTAATTTCGCCTTTTATCGGCAAATGCGTTGAGGCAAAAATATTAACAGAAATCATCACCGCAATTCAAACTTTTTACAATGACGAAGGTTATGTAACAGCGCGAGTTGTTGTGCCTAAGCAAAATATCCAAAGCGGCAATTTAGAGCTAAAAATTTTGGAAGGAAAAATTGATGAGGTGATTGTTGGTGACAACCATTTCACTGATAAGATGCAGGAATTTACCGCCTTTGGTTTTATGGAAGGTGACACATTAAATTTGGAAGATATCAACCAAGGGCTTTATCAGATGAACCGCCTTCCTTCAAACAATGCCACGATGAAAATCGAACCAGCAGTTACCGAAGGCGAAGCTAAAGTTTACATCGCCAATCAAAAGAAATTTCCTGCCAGAGCAACAATTGGTTATGATAATTTAGGAAATGATTTTACTGGAGTAAAAAGAACGAACTTTTCTGGCGGTTTAGATAACCTGCTTTCATTGAATGACAGCATCAACCTTAGCTACTCAACCAATCTCAATGATGACAGCCAGGAAAAAGACATCAAATCATTTACTTCCGGCGTTTCGATTCCCTTTGGCTATAACACTTTTTCTTACGATTATTCAAGATCAGAATTTCGCGGCACAAATCCAGGCACTAACGGACCAATTCGCTTAACTGGTTTTTCTGAAAGAAATAACGCCACAATTGACCGCGTACTTTTAAACAAAGGCAATTTGCGAATTTCAACCAACGCTTCACTTACCACCAAATCATCAGCCAGCTATCTGAATCAGGAAAAAATCGAAACTTCTGAAAGAAAATTAACCATAGGCAATATTGGATTTACAATTTCCAATTACTTCAAAAACGGCGTTAATCTTTATCTTAAGCCAAGCTATTCCAAAGGCTTAAAATTACTTAACGCCAAACAAGACGGATCAAATTTAACTTCCGACACACCAAAAGCACAGTTCGATTATTTCAAACTTTATGCCTCAGTTTCAAAAAGATTAGTAATTCCAACAACCGAAATTCCATTCACGCTTTCAACAGAAATGGACAGTCAATATTCCAAGCAAACACTTTTTGGTACTGAGCAATTTTCTGTTGGTGGATATTATTCGGTGCGTGGCTTTAGAGAAAATTATATCACCGGAGATTCCGGCTATTATTTCCGCAACAAAGCCAATTTCAACATCGGAGCACTTACCGCGCCTTTCGCAAAAAACAGTGAAGGATTTTTTGCAAAAAATATTGTTCATCTAAACAAATTTTCAGTAGAACCATTCTACGATTACGGCTATGTCAAAAATAAATATGTCAGCAATGGCGCGGATGGAAGACTTGCTGGTGCGGGTGTAAAAACTCTTTTCAACAGCAGATATTTTAATGCTTCCCTTACTTATTCTTGGGCAACAAACCAATCGCGCTTGATCAGTTCAACTACAAAAGAAAACAAACTAATCTATTTTGAAATCAGCACGACTTGCTGTAATTAGGTGAGACTCGAAATTCTTTTTTTACAAGATTCGGCGGTAAGTTTCAGAAGTTTTTGCACACTAACTTCAAGAATTTTTAAATCTTCTTTTGAGATATAATAATCAGGATCATATCTGCCGCCAATGTAGGCGTATTCAAGCAGATTAAAACGATCTTCATCTTGCTTGGCGGTTTTTGAAAAAATATTAGAAAATTCTGCAGAACAATTTTCAGATTTTTTTCCTAGAATTTCCAAGAAATGTTCACGAGGTGTATAATTGGTAAAGACCAAAAGAATTGCTTTATAGCAAGATTCAGCAACTTGGTGAAGATTAAAAGCCATTAAACCATTATCAGAATCTTTGGTGTTTGGATTCTCAAAATCGATAAGGAAATGTCTGTAAAATCCCTCAGCTCGATTAAACCAATAGTCAAAATGCTTTTGTGCTATTTGCTGTTTTTCTCCCGCGGTTAATTTCTTTTCTTCTGCCAACTCAAACTTGCCAGTATCAAAAAGCACAATTCCTTCTTTCTTAATGTCAGAAAAGAAATACTGACCTTCAGAAAGTTTTTTATTTAGCTCTTCAATGTCGTGTGTGAGGATTTTTGGGAAGGCACTTAAATTAAGATTTTGTAATTCTTGAGAAACTCCTGCCCATAAAATTGAGTTTAGCGCAACTTCTTTTTTACCAGTAATAATCAGAATATCATAATCAGAAACATGTCCTGTTCTGCTGCTTGGGCTTAAATCTTTTGCTTCTTTGTAATTGCCTCTGGCGTAAGAGCCAAACAGGATGATTTTCTCGATATTATCACAGTTCTTCTTAATAACAGCAACGATGCGTTCCAGCTCGTTCTTCTTAACATCTGGTAAGTGGTTTATCGAATTTTCCATCAAAATTGTTCATTAATTCAAAAAACATATTTTTACACAAAAATACCAAAAACTCAAGCCCACAAAACTTTTTTGTTAAGCGGACTTGAGTTGAAATTGCCTAGAAGTCTTTCTTCAAAGCGATTGAGAACACATCAACTGAGGTTTTATATTTTGCCGACAAACTTGGCACTGTGGTTGATGAGTCAGAAATGTTCATTTTAGCTGCTCTGTAAAATTGGTGAGAGTAAGCACCATCAACAGCCCAACCATTACCAAGTTTTTGATTAAAGCCAAGAGTTGTCCAAACTCTATCGCCACCAGGAACTCTTGGACCACGATTTGCATCGGTGATTGCATCTTTTTCGTAAGCAAGACCAGCTCTGATTAGAGTTTTGTCATTAACTGTGAAATTCGCACCAAGTGAGTGAAGGAAAGAATCGTGCCAATTAAATTTAGTTGTGTCGTTCAAGTTTGAATTTTGATAAGCGTTAACTTGAAGGCTTTTCAAACGAGACCATCTTGTCCAAGTGGTATCATAAGCCAATTCGACTGTTTGGTTTAGCTTATAAGCAACACCAAGGGTTAAAGACTCAGGAGTTGCAGTTTTGGCGCTGAAATCTGAATACATTCCAAGATCAGCAACTTTAGTTGTGCCTGACAAATTGTAATCGATTTTTGAGCGATAACCAACACCAACTTTTAACTGATCGTTAAATTTGTAGTTTGCACCCAAATTATATCCATAGCCCCAATCGCTGCCTTTTAGCCTTCCTGTTGCGTCATTACCGCCAGTAAATACAGCTTTTGTTAGAGTTGCTTGATAGTATTGAGCAACAACACCAGCGCCAACAGAAAGTTTGTCAGTAAGTTTGTAAGACAAAGATGGATTGAAATTTACTGTCGAAATTTCGCTTTTAACTGCCTGATATCTTCCAGCCCAATCTGAATCATACTTAGTCGCCAAACCGAAAGGTGAAGTTACTGAAAGGTTAAAAGTGGTTTTATCGTTGATTGGTGCAGCAAGGTAGAAAGCTGGAATAAAATTATTTGATCCGGCATTTCTTGAATCAGCGCCACTTACACTTCCGCCACCTGAAAATCTTCCGGCAGCACCATCCGAATCAACATCGAGTTTGATGTAAGTCATCGCTGCAATAAACTGGTTTTTATCAAGACCGGCAGTTACTGAAGGGTTAAAATACATATCGCTGACATCATGCACGCCAGTAACAGAACCGGCATAAGCATTTCCCAAGCCAGAAGCAGAGGTTGAATCAGTTGAATATCCGGAAGCGAAAGACTGGCTGGTAGTTGCAGCCAGAATAGCCAACGCGGAGAAGAGAAGTTTGTGATTAAGTTTCATGTAAATTTTTGGTAAATTTTTTGATCAAAAAAAATAACGCAGTATAAAATTTACTGATTTCATCAAAAACTTCAACTTTCTTGAGGTGTTTTGCGACAAACTGGTTAAAGAGTGTTCAAAAACGAGTCTATTTTTAAAAAAGTTTTAATGGACAAATTACCACATTTTGTGTAAAATCATTTCATATATCACAACATATAGTTTTTTATGGATCAAATTTTTAATTTCTTTAACCAACCCTTTTTTGCCATAATAGGCGGGTTCTCAACTCTGTTGGTAATGTTGGGAATTTTATACAGAATAGCTTGCTGGAGTTTTTGCATTGTTCCCGTTGCAATTAGATTTGGTATTGCCATTCACAAAAGAGAAGTTGCTATTTTTGCTGATGATAAGGCTTTTGGTGATTTAGAAGAATGCTTAACAAATTCAAAAATTTTTAAGAAAAAAAACATAGTTTTAATAAGAGACGGCAGTCTTGAGAAAGCTAAAACCAGAACAGTATTTTTGGTAGATTGGACAAGTTTTGGTAGCAATATAGACAAAATCTTTGCTTTAAGAAAGAATGAGCAAACGCCAATAATTATCTACGCTAAACCTGGAAGTATACCCCAGGATCAGATGAATATTATAGCCAATCAAATAAATGTTATTGTAGTTAATTTTAAAGGTCGACTTTTGAACGATATTTCGACCTTATTAATCACCACCAGCTATGACCCCAATTAATATGTATCTATATCAAATTTTACAAAAATATCAGCCCAGAGATTTGTCATCTCATTACTTACAAATTTCTATATTGCATGAAGTATTAAAAACTTGGGCGTCATCTTGTTATATTGAAATTATCAATTCTGGATCAAGAGCAAAAGGAACCGCAATATCTGCAGCATCTGATGTTGATTACTTAGTTTCACTTGCAAGCAACTGTAATGATAGTAATGGTGGTTTGAGAGGTATCTACGAAAGTTTATATTCTAAACTTACTAATTCAGGATATTCTGTTCGTCAGCAAAATGTTTCCTTTAGAATAAATTTGAACGGATTGGAAGTTGATGTAACGCCAGCAAGAAAATATTCCGGTAATACAAATTATCATTCTTTGTATGTTTCTAAAAAACAAACTTGGCAACAAACAAATGTCAAAAAACATATTCTAGATATTTCTCAATCCGGCAGAACAAATGAAATAAAAATTTTGAAAATATGGAGAGAGTTAAATCGCTTAGAATTTCCATCAATTTATTTGGAATATTTGCTGGTCAATAGCATTTTGTATGGCAAATCAAAAGATCAGAGCAGCTTAGGAGATAATGTTTGGTATGCACTAAATGAACTGGCAAAAACGCAAAACAACCCCTTATTTATCCAGATAGTTGATCCAGCCAACTCCTCCAATATTCTCTCAGATTTACTAAGTAATTCTGAGAAAAATCAGATAATATCAAAAGCCCAATTAGCCACCAGACAAAGCAATTGGAATCAAATTGTCTTATAAGTCATGGGTAAAAAATTTTGTTATCTATGTGATACAGACCTTACAAATGCTGAAGCAAGTGAAGAGCATATAATTTTCAACGCAATAGGCGGAAAATTAACGAGTCCCATTTTACACAGAGAATGCAATAGTAAATCTGGCAATGAAATCGATTCCGCAATTTCAGAAGAATTAAAATTTTTTACAAATTTTCTTAACCCACCCAGACGAGGAGAAAATCAGGATATAATTTTAAAGATTGATGGAAAAGAAGTTAAGAGGTCTGCTGATGGAAATTTGCACGATATCAGCATTAAAAAAGATGAAAATGGAAACTTAAAAATTCAGTTGTTTCACAGTCCAAATTCACCTCAAAAACAAGGTCAAATCAAACTAGCAAAAAAACACATAAGCAATCTTGGTAAAAAAAGAGGCTTGTCAGATGAAAGGATCAACGAGATTATAAAAAATTTTCAAAAAGAATTAGAAACAAAATCAGAGATAATAAATAATCCTGGATTTACTACGGATTTTTCTTTCAATAAAGACGGATCGCTATTTCTTGGACTGTTAAAAATTGCGATCGGTTATGCAGTTTATTCAGGGTGCGATAAAAAAGATTTAGAAAAATCGATTAAGATTCTTAGGGGAAAAAAATGCAAAGAAAATCACGCCAACATTGCTTGGCATTACCCTAATGATTTATACCCAAAAGATAGCATTTATCACTCATTAATTCTTGTTGGTGATGCCAATAATAAATTGCTTTATTGCTTCATATCACTTTATGGAGTGATAAGGGTTTTTGTTATGCTGAACGATTGTTATGAAGGTGTAGATTTTATCAAAAATTATTTTCACGATATTCGTAATCAGGAAGTCAGAGAAAATTCTGTAATAAATTTTGTTAGAATTCAGCAAGATGATATTTCTAAGATATTATCAACAGATAAGGACTACCATTCATCTTATAGAGATGCATTCTCTGGCTTTATGGATTTCTTTGTAATATATCCAAAAGAACAGGTTTTTGAAGCAATAAAGACGCAATACACATCAACAATAAATGAGATTGCTACTGAATCAAAAATAGTTCTAAGCAAGGAGGTTTTTGAGACGGAGTTCAGAAAAAAATTTACCTCAAATATATCCGCTTTGAAAGAGTTAAAAGTTTTAAAAAAAACGCAAATTGAAAACCTTGTTAAGGCTTGTGAGGATGGCTACAAATCTTATATAGAAATTCTTTTGCCTCAAATAATAGCTAATCTAATGGGTGCGATTTCGAACAAAGTAACTTCGAACTACGAAATATTAAAAGACAAAGAAAAATTTAAGTCTGCCATTTTTGAAGAATTTTCGTCAATCACAACTGATAACGAAGTTGTAAATTTACTTCTTAAAGAAAGACGTCAAGAAATAATGGAAAAGCTTAAGGAAGCTGTTGATAAACCTTGGGAAGATTTAAAGCGCGCTGGTTTTTTTAACCAATGAATTAGATGACAGTTCGAATCCCAACCGAGGAGCATCTGCAACTTTCGAACTTTTTTAGTTAAGTTGAAATGCGCCTTCGATCATTGCAAATACTGCATCGAGAAAAATTTCAGCAAAAGGAGAAAATTTCGCACGAGGTAGCGGATGCTCCGCCATTGATTTTTTGCGAACTGCAGTTGATTGGTATATTGTTCATCAGCCCTTACTAGGCAAGGCTTGCGGGCTCATTGCCAATTTTTTCATCTCACTTCTTGCCTCACTTTTTTCTCAAAAAATCTCCAAATTTTCCAATTTTTTCGGCAATTTTTTCTCCAATTCTCCGATAGCAGTGTACTTAGATGAAAAATGGTACATATCGAGAAATATTGGCTCCGCAGGTTTTACTTCGAACTTTGGTCTTGATACCCAAATGACCCCTTTTGCGAACTTTTAAGAAATTTTCTAATAGCTTAATATTGGAAGCTATTATCTAAATTTTATTATTAAACGCAGGTTTTTTACAAAAATACTTGATTTTTGGAAATAAAATATTATATTTATAACATTACTAATTTTAGTATTAACCTCATTTTAGAGCTTGAATATGCTATTAAATATAAAAATTAGAAACTTTCGCTCAATCAAAGACGAAGTGGTTCTTGATTTACAAGCCACTAGCGACACAACGATGAAATCATCTTCTGTTTTTGAAATAAATGATATTGCCATATTGAAAACTGCTGGAATTTATGGCTCAAACGCCTCTGGTAAAACAAATACTCTAAAAGCCCTCTCTATACTTCGTATGATGGTTTTAGAATCTTTCTTGCGGAGTACCTTACCAATAGCTTTGCCAAGCGAGCATTTTAAATTAAGTACTGCCACAGAAAATCTGCCATCGTATTTTGAAATTACATTTTTGCTGAATAATGAAATATTTATTTACGGATTTGAAATAGATAAAAAAAAGATTTGCTCTGAATGGTTAAATCAAAAAAAAGGCAATAAAAAATTATTCCGAAGAGAACTTCAAAAACTTACCTATAAAAATAAAAATTACTTTCCTGAAGCTTCCGATGAATTAATGAAGCATACTGATGAAAGAACTTTGCTCTTAACGCGCCTTGCTAGCAATGAGAGTGAGATTTCAAAACAAATTATTAAGTGGTTTCAGTCAATAAATATTATATTTGGCGCAAATAGAGGAGATGCTCTTAATTTTTCTTTTGGTCAATTTATGACAAACTCTGAATTATCAAAAGATATGAAAGAGTTTGTGGTAAAAGCTGACTTTGGAATTGTTGATATTCAGGCAAGTGAAAAAATGGTTTCCGTTAAAGAAGTTCAAAATATGCCTGATAAATTTAAAGAATTATTCTTTAATCAAGCTTCTCAGGTAGCAGAAAGAAAATTAAAGTTTCTGCATCAAAAATATGATGAAAGCGGTACCAAACTAGAGCTAGAATCATTTGATTTTTTTACAGAAGAATCGGAAGGAACTCAGCAATTCTTTGTTTTATCAGCTCCTGTTCTTGATGCATTAAAAAATGGCAAGATTCTTATCGTAGATGAAATTAATGCCAGTATGCATCCGATACTTTCTCAATATTTGGTTTCTCTTTTTAACTGCAAAGAAAAAAATCCTAATAATGCTCAATTAATTTTTACGTCTCACGATGTTTCATTGTTAGATCAGGAATTATTGCGTCGTGACCAAATTTACTTTGCGCAGAAAAATAAAAAAGGTGCTACCGAACTATTTTCCTTGGCAGATATATCAGAAAGAAAAGGCGTAGATTATGCAAAAAGATATCTAGAAGGCAGATATGACGCCATACCATATGTTTCCGATTTCGAAGATATCAAATTTTCTCGTCAGTAAATATGTCAAAATATAGAGGGAAAAAACACCACCGAGAAGCTCACCCAAAAATTTTTGTGTGGTCTCATACTGAAAAAGCTGAAATCGAATATTTTCAGGAATTTAAAGATCATCTGCAAACGGCACGATTAATGCCCAAAAAATATATAACATGGAGACCTCAAGAACTCATAGAATATGTAATTAAGTGGAAAAAGGGAAATATAGTTCAGAAAGATGGTGATCAAGTTTGGTGTATTTTTGATGTGGATAGTTTTTTTACTGATCCAAAAGATAAAATAGAGTTATTAAATTGCATTAAGTTTGCTCATCAAAACGGCGTCAAGATAGCCTATGTAAATGAGTGTTTTGAAGTATGGGTCTTGCTGCATTTTGAAAAAATTACCTCTTCTATAAAAAGAGGTAAAGCCATGGAAGATAAAATCCAAAAGAAGTTCAAATCGTTAAAGCTGGGGGATTTTAAAAAGAACCAAAAAGTTTTCAAACCTCTGTTACCTTTCCAATCGCAAGCTATCTCAAATGCAAAAAGCCTTGTGCCTGATTATGACAAGATTAATTGGGAAGTGCAATTAGGTAAAAAAGGCAATCCTTCAACAAGCGTTCATTTTCTTATTGAGGAGATAAATCAATTAGTGGCCAAGTGATTAAAAAATTCGAATTTATAAAAATTAATCTCAAAAAAAATGTCAGACTTTTCATGGTTATGCCCACGAAATTGTTACCATTACTCCAGATATAATAAATGCCGTTCAGAATGCTTTAAAAGAAGCGCAAAAATAAAATACTTATGAAAAATAAACTAGGTCTTCCTCTCGAATATAAAAAATTACCGGAATTTTTTGATGCTCACAATATTGGTGATGATACGGAATTAAAAAATTCTGTAGTTGATAAATTTCTTAAAAAATACGGTACAAAAACTGTTCTTGATTTAACTTGCGGAACTGGATCACAAGTTTTATTTCTTGCTAAGAAGGGTTATGAAATTGTTGGTTCAGACTTCAGTCCTGAGCTTTTAAAGATCGCCAGAAAAAAGGCTAAAGAAGCAAGATTGGATTTAAGATTTATAGATGGCGATATGCGGACAATCAAAGTTGGCAAGTTTGATGCGGCAATAACAATGTTTAATGCTGTTGGTCACTTGACTAAAGCTGGCTTTGAAAAAGCGATTAAAAATATTGGCAGCAATTTAAAAGACGGCGGGATTTATGTGTTTGACATATTCAATCTCGAAGCCTTGACGGAAGAAATAGTAAGCAATTTTTCAATGTATAAACTAAACATAAAAAATTTAACGATACACAACTCCACTCTGTTCAATGTTCAACAATTGACAGGAAAAATGGCTTTTTGACATCTTACGATTATCACATCTTGCAGAAAAAAGCTGAAGAACCAACCAAAATTAACAATAAATTTTCTCTGCAAATTTATAGCGCAAAAGATTTAAGAAAGATGCTGGCCAGATGCGGATTTAAAATCCTAGAGCAATATGATATTGATGGTTCAAAATTTCTGACAAAGAAAAGCTTAAGCATTTTGACGATTGCGCAAAAATCAGCAAATAAAATGAAATTAAGAAAATACAGACCGCAAGATATTAACGAACTAGTAAATATATATTATCACACTATTCACAACATCAACATTCGTGATTATTCAAAAGAGCAAATTAATGCTTGGGCACCAGAAAGTTGTCTAGAATTAGAAGGATGGAAAAAGAAGTAGGAAAAATTGCCGCCGATTGTTGCAACTATTAATGATCAAGTTGTTGGATTTGCTGAATTTGAAGATAACGGCCATATTGATTGTTTTTATGTTCATCATCAATTTCAATCTAAAGGTGTTGGGTCAGCATTGTTGAAAGAAATTGAACAGCAAGCAATTCAAAAAAATATCTCAAAAATTTTTGCTGAAGTAAGCATTACCGCGCAACCATTTTTCTTAAGTAAGGGATTTAAAGTCTCTAAAGAACAGCTTAAAAAAATCAGAGGTGTTGAGTTAAAAAATTTCGTTATGGAGAAAAATTTGTAGGAAGTAGCAGATGCAGTAGCAAAAATCTTTCGAACTTTTGAAATTTAGTACGGTCAAAATATGCCTTTAACCCTTGAAAACAGTGTATCGGAAAAAATTTTAACAAAAGGAGAATAGTTTGCACGAGGTAGCGGATGCCCCGCCAATATCTTTATTGCGAAGAATTACTCGCAATTACTCAGAACTACGCACGCTGCGACAAACAGTGACTACGATCTTTTACTCGTAATTATGCTAAACTGCGCTAGATTATTCATAACTTCTTTCTTTTTCTAAGAATTGCGCTAACGGCGAAAAAGTTATTTTTTGCTGCAGGATAATGAGTATTTTCTTCTTCAAATTTTTTGATGTTTTCTAACGAGTAGCGAACGCGTCCACCGATTTTCATATAAGGTAAACCTTCATCGCTCCATCGCCATCTTTGTAGAGTTTTGATTGAGATGTTCCATCTTCTAGCTAAGTGTTTTTCTGTAAGGAATTCTAGGTTTTTCATAAAATTTGAATGTTTAAATTACATTCAGAGTAACCTATTTTGGATAGATCTACAAACTATAACTTAGCTTTTTTCTTGCTCAAAAATACATGAATATAATTCTTTATAAAGAGTTGAATCTTTTTTTATTTCACTTGCCAATTCAATACCAAATTCCTCTTTCTTTTTATTTTTAAGCAAAAAAATTTTCTTTAATAGTTCCGAGAGCTTCTTTAGCTCCTTTTTCTGCAATAATTTTAGATAATTCCTTTGCGGTTATTTCAGGATAGGTTATATTGAGATTCTCAGATTTATATTTTGTTAAAAGTTTTATGATATTTTCATAATCTAATAAATAATCTTCTATCTCTTTTCGCTTCAACATTCTATTTATTTCTGGATCTTCAGATATCCATTTTAATCTATCCTCATTTGTAGTTGGTTCTTTCTTAATATCCTTATCTCTTAATCTTAGAATCTTTAAATTGGGAGTTGCTTTGTTTAAAATTCTTAACGCAATGGCGGAATTTTTTATTGGCTCGGTTTGGCCTCCGCTGGATATAAATAAAACATCCGGCTCCAACTCAGAGAAAATCTGGTTGTATACCTTAGCATCAAATCCCATTTCTTTACCATTTGGCTCCGCTTCTTTTTTTCCTTCGCAATAAACTACCGTTTGAGGAACCATTAATTTTACCATATCCTCTAAAGCTATTCCAAATATTTTCTGCCAATTTTCTCTAGTTTTTTCTATTGGCTTAAGAATAGCTGCTTGCGATGAATAATCAGAATCGAAATATATTATATCACTGTCTTGATTAAAATTTTCTTTGATTGCCCTCAAAAAACCTATGCTATGTGTTGCTATCCATAACTGGCATGTGTCCGGAATCAGGTTTGCTAATTCCTTAAAAAAAATTTGTTGTATACCAGTATTTAAATGCAGTTCTGGCTCATCTATTAGATAAATAGTATCATTAAATTCATCTCTCTTCAGATATATATCTAAAACTATATCAACAACTTCTTTTTCCCCAGAAGATAAAACATTAAATTCAAACTCAACTGGTTGGTTTGTTTTTTTGAAGTATAAACATCCTCGACTATCTGTAATATTTCCGTGATCAGTAATTTCTAATCCAAGACAATTTTTCAAAATTTTATTCAATCCACCAAGGATTTTTACTTTTACCTCTTCGTAATTTAGCCTGCAGCCAGGTGTTTTAAATTCTTTTTCAATTTTGGCATATAATCTTTGATAATTCTGCAACATTTTATCATCTAAATCAGAGCTTTTGCTAGCTCCGAAGTTATTTAATTTTTGCTCTGGCAACGCAGTTAAATTGCTAACTTTTAAATTACCGTTATGACGGTTCGGACTTCTAAAACTAAATATTGTTGTTTGTAAGCCACTCTTTGATTTTTCTCCATATACTTGATTGTAATATCCCCTTTATCGAAAATAATATCTATACCTTGCCTAGGTTGATAATTTTCCCCAATCATTGAATAAAATCTTGAATCTCCACTTCCATATCTACCAATTTGATGATGAGAATTTTGCAATAACATCATCCCATCAAAAACACTACTTTTTCCACAACCATTTCCACCAACTAAAGCAATTATCTTACGAGGATTTTCGCCAAGCTCTATTGTCAGATCTTTAAATCTCTTAAAATTATTTCTTAAATGAATTTTTTTGATTCTCATAAATTTTATTTAAAATTACCTAAACTTTTTTATTTTTAATCAAGACTGGATGATCATCAATAGTAACCCAATGCCCATCTTTTTGCAAATTAGTTTCTTTTAAATCTTTATCCTTTAATTTTTTATTTGCTTCAGATTTTTTTTCGAATTCTTTTTTATATTCTAAAACTTTTTTTACATATTCGATAACTTCTTTAGCTTGATCTGATTTAGCCCCAGCAGCAATTAAAAATTCTTTAACATCTTCCCAGTTTGCCGGATTTTTTCCAGCTGCTTTTGCTAAAGCTTGCGCTTGTGCAACACGGCCCTGCCCAATATTATAAGCTGCGATTGTGAATATTTCTCGAACTGCCTTGTCAGAAATTGCAATTGTAAAAATTCCACTTCCTAAATTTGTTTTTTTGCTGAAGTAAGTATCTAATGCTTTTAGTTGTTTAGCTGCACTAATTGAAGCTTCGTCAATATCAAAGCGCTGATCATTTTTAGGATCAGTTATTAAACCTTGTTCTTTTGCGGCTTCTTTTTTTTGCTGAAAATGGCCAGCGGGCTTATCGCTACCGCGACTAGATTTATCTAAATAACGCTTATTGCCAAAACTAGATTCTTTTCCATAAATTGCCTCAAGCGTATTAACGGTTAAAACATCATTATCATCAAAAACTTTTGAGGCTTTTTCCAGAGCTTTGAGTTGATGAGGATCGCGAAGGTCAATCCATTCGTTAACGTTTTTATTTGTCATAAATAATTTTATTTTTTATTGAATTATGTAAATTACTCAGCATTTTGTGCTTTAATCATTTATCACAATTTTATTATTTTAAATTAAATCCAATATTTTTTATTGAACTTTCTTAAATACGAATCAAAACTTTTTCTTTTACTATAAAGTAATTCATGATTTATTACTCTACACAATTTATAGCCATTTTTGATTTTTGATAAAACAAGGCGAAAACCTTCTAAGTGTTTGTGATTTATAAAAACATCCATCCCATAAGCACCTTTGCCACACTCTGCATAAACTTTATATTTATCAAGACCGGGAATTATAAATTTCTCCTGAAACAAATAAATGTCATCTTTAAAACCAGCAACTTCTTCTTGATTTTTTTTAATCGACAAATCAAGGTTTGAATAATAATCAAAAATTTCACGAACTCTTTGCGGAATCCCACTAGCATAAACTTCTTCAATATCAGAGATTTCCGTCATATTATCAGGATCATTTAAATAACGATCACGATTTTTGCAGGAACTAAAGGAGAATAATAGTAAGAGGATTAAAAAATATGGAAGGCGCATAACAATTGGGTTTTATAATTTGGTAAAATATTTCTAATAATATTTTAATCGAATCTTTTGCACAAGAATTTTTTAAAAAAACAAGATTCTAAAAAATTTGCAAAATGGGTCATCTGCCTCACCAAGATTTTCACTTCGAACTTTTTAGTACATCTAAAATGATCTTCAAACACTTGTAAATACTGGTGGTGACAAAATAGAGAGGAGTTCGCAAAAAGGGAGCTTTGCCCCGCCAATATTCTTATTGCGAACTTTTTCTAGCAAAGTTTTCGCAAAAAATTTTATGTCGCTTCAAGCCCTTTGTTTGCGGGCTTTGACAAGTTTTATAGTTTTATCTCCTCCTGATTTTCTCTCTTAAAAATTTGCCAAGATTAATTTTTCTTAAATGATCACGCATTTCCTGCGGGATTATTTTTCCTTTGTTGATTTTACGCAAAGCTTCAATTCTTTCAGGGCTTAATTATGTCCTTTTGGATGCCTCCAACCTCTTTGATAAAGAAGTGCAAATTGATCTTTGGCATTACCAGCAAAATTATGATCGGGATTGATGCATAGCTTATCATTGCACTTGCACAAAAGGTTTCACTTTTTCTACAAAATGCTCATAAGAAAACTTTTGTGCGCGAAATTTTTTTCCGTTCAAATAAAAGTTTATGCTAAAACTTAATCCATCATCAGATTTAAGATGTCAGCAGCCCTTATTATTGACGCTTTTGACTATTTTTGATAAGAACTTGTTTTGTGCTGACATAATACAGATTCTAAAAAACCAGTATTTTCTTCTAAACTCAGTTGCTTTTACCCGATTTTGTCTTATAATGATACAAATTCAGCCTTTTGGCAAGTATTTAGCTAATAATAAGTTTACAAAGGGCTAATTTTGCTGATAATTGTCTCGATATTAATAGTTTAACAACTGTCATGAGAATTTTACTCACAAAATTTATTTTTTATTTGAGTGAGTTGTAAATTACTCGCGAGCTCTGGAAAATATTGTTATGGAAAAACTCCATACCAAACTTTTTTGGAAAGCAAACATATCGCAATTGAAAAAACTATTGACGAAAATAGTAAAATAAACGATGATAAAAAAGAAATTTCTGATAGTTTAAATTTACTGTCAGAAATTATATAGCGCACCCTATAATGCCCCCAAAATCTAGATCAAATTTCCATTTTATTATAAGGACGATACAGATCCTGCAATAAAAAACATATCATTATTAAAAAAAATCTCGGGCAGAAAAACTGCCCGAGAAATTGAACGCAACACGCATTATTAGCGGCTTTGCAGGTGGTGGAAGACTATAATCTATCAATAAATGGGATTTTTTTTATAACAGGAGAGAAAAACATTTAAATTGGTAAAGCTAATTAATATACAAGACCAATGGTGCCTTAATTGCACAAAATAGTAAAGAAAATATAGAAAATAACATAATATATAATTTATAACTGTATCATTATGCTACAGTTATAATTGCGAACGCTTTATTCTCTAACTCTCATAGATAAAACAAAAAATCTTCAAAATATTACTTGCCATTGATAATGATTATCATTATTGTATAAGATGATAATGGTTATCACATAAATAAATTATGAAATTAGGCATATTTAAATTACCAAAATTACACATCATTGCTGCCATCTCAGCTGTTGCTGTTCATGGTGCTATTGCCTCTTTGTTATTTTCATCAACACCAGTTGCAATCACTCAACAAACATTAAATATTAGCTTTGTAGCGCCCTCGTCTCAGCATTCTAGCGCTAAAACAAGCCACAAACATATTGTGATTAATCACGAGCAACAAAACGCAATAAAAACACAAAACCACTCAGATGAAAACCAGCAAGATCAAGATCACGATAAAGCCAGCGCCCACAATGAAACCACGGGCCGCCAAGATAAAGATGCCACTGCACAAAATTCAGCTGAAGCTGATCCAATTTTTGATGCTCAATATCTAAACAACCCTACTCCAATTTATCCAAGATTGGCGCGCAGTGCCAATATTCAAGGCAAAGTTTTACTTAATGTGGTGGTTAAAGCAGATGGTAATCCTACATCTGTTGAGGTTTCGCGCTCTAGCGGATCGTCACTGCTTGATAATGCCGCAATTGATGCTGTAAAAAAATGGCACTTTATCCCTGCACGCAAAAAAGGGCGCGCAATTGAGGCGTCTGTAGTGGTTCCTATTGATTTTAAAATTATATAAAAAATGGATTTATCAAATATTTTTATCCAAGGCAATTATATCGTGATTGCGGTGTTTATTTTTTTACTTCTGATGTCACTTGCAAGCTGGTATATCATAGTTTGGAAGGCTCTTATCTTAAAACGTGAATATCATATTTTTAAAGATTTTCAGCAAAATCATACCAGCAAAAAAGATTGGCCACTTCATCTTAATTATGAAAATGCCCAAGGACACCTAGGCGAGCTGCTTGACGAAGTTAAAAAATTACAAAATTTGTTGCCGCAATATAATCAAGAAGCAAAAAAAGAAATTTTGGCGATGCATCTTTTGCAAAAATTAGATGAAATTCGTTTTCGACTTGATCGAGGGCTCGCCGTGCTAGCATCAATTGGCAGCTCATCACCATTTATCGGTCTTTTTGGCACTGTGATCGGAATTTATAGCGCTCTAACTCACATTGCAAGCCAAGGAAATGCTGGCTTAAATGTAGTTGCGGGCCCTATGGGTGAAGCACTTGTTGCCACTGCAATTGGCTTATTTGCTGCTATCCCAGCTATTTTATCTTATAATGCTTTTGTGCGCCTAAATCGCCTTTTAATCCAAAATTTACGCCACATTGCCGAGCAAATTACCGCTTATTTATCAAATACAAACAAAAATGCATAGCCCCTTTGATCGTGAAGATCTTCAAGCCCCACTCGCCGAAATCAACATGACCCCGCTGGTTGATGTTATGCTGGTTTTGCTGGTTATTTTTTTAGTGACAGCACCGATGCTTAACAGCGCAATAAAACTTAATCTACCCACCGAATCAGCAGCAGCAATAATTGATGAAAAACCAATAGTTATTTCAGTTGATGTAGAAGGTGAATTTTATCTTGATGATCAACAAATTTCAGAATCACAATTAGAACAAAAACTGGCAGATATTGCTAAAAATAATAATAAACAACAAATTCATTTACGGGCTGATAGTCAAGTTGAATATGGAAAAGTCAGCCACGCTTTAGCATTGATGCAACATTATGGTTTAACAAATATCGGATTTATAACGCGTGAAAAAAATTAATGAGGCTAATTTGGTGACAATACGCCATCATTAATGCAAGACTGGGTTATTATTTATTTTTTTTCGCCAAGTTGTTGTGACAAAGAAGGATCTAACTGCTCTGTTGATTTTACACTCGTTGACGACTTTGGATCGGGAGTTAAGTTAGTTTTTAATAAAGCAATTAACATTTGAATCGCCGAGCCATCATTCACTAT
>JACCDV010102634.1_pt1 | contig 58457 bp, 76 predicted proteins | sample 7446131 | NCBI WGS metagenome assembly JACCDV01 (sample SAMN15323448, study PRJNA562643) | freshwater metagenome | isolation source: river surface water | place: USA:Blue River Watershed | collected 2017-08-17
GGCTACTACACCTGTGCCCTTAACTGAACGTGGTAGAAGTTTAGTTTCTACTTTTAGGGCTGGGAATACTTCTGGCAAAGGTTCATTGGTAACACTTTCTGTTACATATAGAAGAGCGTAATCACGTTCGCCGGTGCCGGTTGGTGCTGTGTCGGTGATTAGGTTGGCATTTTCTGATACCCAGGTTGGCGGAATATAAAGTAAGCCAGCACGATAGTTTGGAGTAGCGGGGTCGCCACTACGTACTATACATTCTGCCTCGCCAAATAGTTTTGTCTCACCGAGTAGTAGGTATTGAGCAACGTGGGCATTGGTGAGAATGACTCCATCATCATTAACAAAAAAACCGGTACCGGTGGTGGTGCGTATGGTAGTGTCAGTGGTGAAGGTGCAGAAGATATTTACCAGGGCTTCATCAGGGTTGGTGACATAATTCTCATCTTCAAGGTCAGACTCGATGGCGGTAGCTTTTTGAAACTCACTACTGCGCAAAAGAATGTCTGGAAGGTTATTTTTATTAAAAAGACTTGGCAACGATAAGAGGGAAGGGGTAGCTTCCACCACCTCTTCATTTGGTGTTTCTACTTCTGAGCTGGGAAGGTAGGTGATTATGGTTTCAGCTAGGCTGTTGGTAAAAGCAAGGTAGGCAGTAAAGAGGCCTACTACAATATCTACTAAAAATTGCATATGAATATAGTATAGCAGGCGCTAGTGGAATTTTAGGGAGAAAGATGGTAGAATCGTCGGAACTGAATTTTGAATTCAGTATCTATATTGAAATACCGCGGGTGTAGTTTAGTGGTAAAACGACTGCCTTCCAAGCAGTAGTCGGGAGTTCGATTCTTCTCACCCGCACAAATCAGCCGGCCCAGAAACGTTAGTTTCTGGGCCGTTGCTGTTTGTAGTAGGGTGAGAAAAATCGAAGGCCGGAGCCGGGGACCCTTTGGGCCGGCGAGGCGGGAAAGCGAACATTTAGTAGATTTGGAGGCGAAGTCGAACAAATATACTTAGTGATTCGTGACCGATTCTTCTCACCCGCACATAAAGATTGACATATACTACTAATGATGTATAATTATTAGTTGTTCATCAACAAAACCTAGTGAAGGAGACCGCCATGAGAAAGATTCTGAATAGCCTTGCGGCGGCAGTGCTGTCGATCGGCCTTATTATGGGCATGCTCGCAAACGCATCCCTCAAGGGCCTGGGTTTCGCATCTATGGGTGGGGTTTACAGCCCCTCTGTTCACGGAGTTACCGATTTGGCGAACTGGTTTTTGCTTCTGGGGGTCTTCTGGCCTCTGTGGGCAATCTTGGCCCTCGGACTGGCTATGCTCGCCAAGAAGTTCCCGGCCAACTGATTTAATTCAAAGCTGTCTAACAGGAAAAGTCACCTGGGGGACGGCTTTTTCTATTCCACATTTTTCACTAAAGTTGTTCGGACATAGTCCCACAAGGTGCACAAATCAGCCGGCCCAGAAACGTTAGTTTCTGGGCCGTTGCTGTTTCTTTATTGACTTTAATACAGAAAACCTGTTTAGTAGCTTTATCTTCAATGTCACCAAGGAGTGCGTCATGAGAAGGGTTCTTTTTGTTCTCGATAAGCTGTGGCTACAGATTTCTTATTTATTTCGTACCACTTATACTGCAAATAAATGTGGTCATAAGACCAAACTTGTTGGTCCGATTAAGGACGGTGATGGTCAAACCATTATGACGATGCCTTTGGCTGCAAACGGCAGTCCTGACTACTGCTTGGACTGCATTGGTGATATGTCTATCCAGTGTGCCTGGTGCGAGAATACAATCACCATCGGCAGTCCTGTGACTTTGTATACACCAAAAGATTCATATCAGGTTCCAGACCACGCTGTTCCATATACAGAAGGAGGCTCAAAGGCGCTCGTTGGTTGCCTGGGGTGGGGTTGTGCGGTGGGTGGAGCAGACCGGGCGGGCTTTTGGTTGCCGGGTGAAGACGGAAAAGGTCATGTCCATCGTGTTCCAACTGCATTGGAAATACTGATGAGTAACCAAGATGCAAAAGCACTTATCGTTAATGATTTGGGTAGTCTCTCAGAGGCAAATAATCCCCGCATCATTAAATAATTGTTATGTTTTTTGAAAGGTGCCTATTTTGGCGCCTTTTCTTTTTAATAAAAAATCACAGTAACAACATACAATCTCAACTTCTGCTACAATTAACCTATGAGAAATCCAGAATTGGCCGGAGTGGCCACAGAGGATGTAAAAAAGAGTGGGCGCGAGCGAGTGCCGGTCTTTGCTGCTCTTGATGCGCAAAAAAAGTTGGTCTTACATATGACCCCACCAAGACTTAGGCCATATATTGATTTAGAAAACGATTACGACACTTTCATGGAAGCTCTCATGCTGCGTTATATGAATATGTACGACAGTGGAGACTATAATGGTTTTGCTGAATATTGTGATGCTAACCAGAATGACCAAGCTTTTATGTCTAGGGTAATCAATCAAGAATTGACCGAAGAAGACTTAGAAATGATGAAAGAGTCTTTAGTAGCACATGGTGGCGGTGTTCCATTTTTTGCCAGTGATGAAGAGGTGGAGGCATTTATTAAGGTTAATACCCACTAATCCTTGGCTGTGTCCATGAAAACAAAAAAAGCTAAAACAGCTATTGTGGTCGTGGATATGCAGGATGTTTTTTTAAGAGAGTTAAACGCCAGAGTACGGAGCGAGCTAATTAATAACCAAAGCAGGTTGTTTGATTTAGCTCTTAAAAAACATATTCCGGTAATAGTGCTTGAATATGGTAAAAATGGTTTAACGAGAGGGCAGACTATTAAACAAATCAGAGAAGGGGCCCATAATCAGATATTGTTTACAATCATAAAAAATTCCAACAGTGGGTTTAGGGAGACTGACTTAGATCTAAAGCTTAAAGCTCATAATATTAATAAGTTGATTGTGGTGGGTGTAAACGCCAATGGGTGTGTCCAGGATACTATTATTGGGGCGCTGAGGGGTAATTATGAGGTATTTACCGCTAAAGGATTGATTGCCAATTCTTATGCCAATGATATGAATCTTTCGTCTAGAAATGAGGCTTGGTATAAAAATAGCGTAAGATTCTTTGATACTGCCAAGGAGCTTTTGGCTGTTATTTGTTAGCACTCTTAAAAGTGGTGCCAACCCGCTGCCTTAATTGCAAAACCACCTAATTGTGGTTTACTACTTTCAGTTCTTTAACAAACCCACCACTTTGGAGGTGTCATTATGTCCGCACCATATCTTGTGCCACGAGAAGCGAAACCTCACGAGCGTTATGGAGATTACTTGGATCGGGTAGAAGAAGCGTTGCTTCTAATAATTGCCACCAAGGAGGTGTCGTCGGCTGCTATTGAGGAGCTGGCCTTCATTGTTACGGATATTCCGGCTGACTTCGATTCTTCGAGTTTTAGCAATGCCCCGACCGTAAAGCTGCGTCACTTTTTGCTGGCGCAGACATCGGAGGTGCAACAGCTCTTCTTTGCTGAGGCGATGAGGTTGTTGCCGCGTAAGGAGGATCGGATCAGGACTTTTGTGAGTCCGGGCATTCTAAAGGAGGCATCATGAACAGATACCAAGTTGTAAGAACGGCTCGTTCTCGTCTTTGGCACTTGAGGGCTTGGAATATTGAATTACTGCTTTTTGATACCGAAACCAACACCGTGCTTTTGTACGGTGTGCTGTCACATCTCTTCACTGAACGTGACCTGAAAACGCATGAGAAAATCATGAATGTCACAGCTCGGTTGCTGAATCGGGGTAGTCTCCGAGTGCGGACCATAATGCTGGAGCACTTGGCCAAGCTTCATCAGGTAATGAGGATTGAGCTTGGCTTCAGTGACAAAGCTGGAGTGAAACCTGAAAAGAAATCATTTGGGGCTGACTTTGGAAATGTCTGTGCCAGTGAAAGGGAGGGCTCCTTCGGTCGACGTGGTCGGGTTGATGGTTACTGGTGACATATACCAATAGTATTTATTTGCCGTATGCAACTTTGTTGCATACGGCTTTTTGTTTATAGAATTGACAATGTTTAGTAATTAAAACATTATATTTATTGGCAGTAACAACCAGGAGAAAGAAATGTCAGCTGATTATATTGTCCGGTTTAGTCCGCAGTACAGTGAGGGTCATGTTGCACATGCCGAACGCTTGGCAGTAGAGGTTTCCAAAATTACAGCTTTGGCCGAACCAGAGATGGAAGATATTAGAGCTTTGGCATATTTGGTAATGAAAGGCCCTTCTGAGATGTCCACGTTGTATTGGCATGGTGAGAATCCGCCGCACGCGACTGGTGAACGTCAGATTGATGGGATGATCAAGAAGTTTCTGATCAGCCTTAGTTATGAAGAGAGGGAAATGTTCCGAAAATACGCCGAGGAATATGGTCCGAAAAAATTCGACCGGATCCAGTACCTGCTTGGCGAACATTGATTCATAAAAAGTCACCACTGGTGACTTTTTCTTTTAGAAATAAATTATTTCAGGCTGCAAAATTTAGACAAAGTAAAAGCCCCATGGCTGTATGGGACTTTTACCAAATTGTGATGGGAAATAGCGAGGAATACTCTGTATTTCCACATAGCGTATTACCTCCGCTACTCCTACATTATATCACGAGCTTTTAAAAAAACTTGTGGATATAAAAGAGGATAACGATAATAAAAAATACCGACCCACATGGGTCGGTATTTTTAGGAGATTTACTTTACAGCGTCCTTAAGGGCCTTAGCAGCGCGGAACTTTGGTACACGCATAGCTGGTACTGTTACAGTCTCGCCAGTACGTGGGTTACGAGCCTCACGCTTTGCACGCATCTTAGCTTCGAAGATACCAAATCCAGCAACTGAAACAGCGGTACCGTCCTTCATTGCTTCTTCGATACTTCCGAATACTGCGTCTACTGCACGCTCTGCATCAGCCTTGGTTGAGCCAAGTACCTCATGCACTTTACTGATGATGTCTGCTTTGTTCATAGATTTAGAAATTAGTCTAAGGATAATTAAATGTGTGGTGAGTGTGAAGACTCATGCACGCTGCCTAAATATTGGCTTCCACCATTATATATCAAGCTATATCTAATACCATAGCTTGTTAGAGGGTATTTTTTGTTGTCTAATATTTTAAGAACAAAAAACCACTCCAGAGAATTTTGTCTTTGGAGTGGTTTTTTCTTTTAACGAGCGTAACTAACGACGCGAGTTTCACGGATTACGTGCACCTTAATTTCGCCTGGGTAACGAAGCTTGGCTTCGATGGTGGTGGCAATAGTGCGTGCCAAATCGTGTGTCTCGAAGTCGGTTAGAGATTGAGGGTTTACCAAAACTCTAATTTCCCGACCGGCGGCTATGGCAAAGGCTTTTTCAACGCCAGCTAGGGTGGTAGCAATGGCTTCTAGGTCAGAAAGGCGCTTTATATAGTTTTCAATTGAGTCACGTCTAGCACCAGGACGTCCTCCAGAAATAGCGTCAGCTACCTGCACGATGATAGATTCTGGTGTTTCGTATGGGTATTCTTCGTGGTGAGCACGCATGGCTAGTATCACCTTCTGATCAACACCATATTTCTCAAGTATGCGTATACCAATCTCTACGTGAGTACCAGCTACCTCATGACTAACGGTCTTGCCGATGTCATGGAGCAAGGCTCCGGCCCGAGCAATGGCTACATCAGCCCCAACTTCTTCAGCAATGATGGCAGCAATATGGGCCATCTCTACTGAGTGCCACAAAACATTTTGGCCATAACTGGTGCGGAAGTGTAGTCGACCCAAGATGCTTATTAGGTCTGGATGTAGGTTTGGTACACCGGCTTCATAAGCTGCTTTTTCACCCATCTTGCGCACTACCGTGGCTACTTCTTTGCGAGCGGCTTCAACAGACTCCTCAATCTTGGCTGGTTGAATGCGCCCGTCTTTTAGTAGCATTTCGAGTGCTACTCTTGCTATCTCACGTCTGATTGGATCAAATGATGAAAGGACAATATAACCAGGAGTTTCGTCTACCAAGACATCAACACCGGTCGCCCGCTCAAAGGCTCGTACATTACGACCCTCTTTGCCGATAACCTTACCCTTAAGATCTTCACTAGGAATTTCTACATGAGCGGTCATTACATTTGATGGAATGTTGTTTCCAACGCGGTGTATGGCAGCTAGTAGAATATTTTGCGCTTTGGCCTCATAGGCTTCATCAGTGCTTCGGTCCAGTTTTTCGAGACGGGCTCTTAAGTCATCCTGGTACTCTTTCTCAAGTTTGCTGGTTAGTTCGGCATAAGCAGCTTCTTTAGTAAGGCCAGCTACTTCTTCTAGTTTTTTATCAATTTCGAGTCTACGTTCATCGAGCTGAGCTTTGATTGACTTTACTTCGACAATCTTGCTCTGCACCATCTCTCTTTGTGAATCAAGATCAATCTGACGACCGTCTATCAACTCTTCGCGTTTTTGGAGATGGGACTCTTTTTGTGATAATTTTTCTTCTAAATCCTTTCTTTCTTTTTTGGCTTCTTCTATCGTGGCAGTAGCTTTGGCTTCAGCCTTTTCAATCATATCTAGCACTTTCTTCTCGGCCTCCACCTCACGTTCTTTGATATCGAGTTCTAGTGAGCGCTTTTTTGAGAGGGCGTGGAGATAGCGGAAATAGTATCCGAGGGCTCCGCCAAGTAACAACATCGCCAATGATAGGGCAATTGTTGGTGGCATATTTCAAAATAATCAATAAATAAATGGTCTTTCGTGTCTGTCTCTACTTCGTACCATACCAAAAGTATATCAGGTTGTACAGGTATAAAAACACCCCTATGAAGGGGTGTTTTGGTGTTATTTGTAGATTTTGTCGACAATACCGTACTTGAGAGCTTCTTCAGCGTCCATAAAGAAGTCGCGCTCCACATCTTTTTCAATTTGCTGTAGCTTCTGACCAGTAGCCTTGGAAAGCATTTTGTTGAGGCGGTCACGAGTCTTCAAAATATGACGGGCGGTGATATCAATATCGGTAGCCTGTCCGTAAGCCCCACCAAGTGGCTGGTGAATCATTACTTCGGCGTTTGGTAGTATCGAGCGCTTACCCTTAGCTCCTTGTGAGAGAATGAGTGAACCCATTGAAGCAGCCATACCGACACAAACGGTAGCCACATCTGGTTTAATGTGATGCATGGTGTCGATAATAGCCATACCTGCGGTCACACTACCACCAGGAGAATTTACATAAATGTAAATATCTTTCTTTGGGTCTTCGGCCTCCAAGAAGAGGAGCTGGGCCACGATGAGGTTGGCCATGTGGTCTTCAATAGCACCGGTAATAAAGATGATGCGTTCTTTTAGAAGGCGAGAGAAGATATCAAAGGCTCTTTCTCCACCAAGCGTCTTTTCAATAACCATTGGTACCAAGTAGTTACTTGGAGCCAGGTTTTCTTTTTGTGAATTTTTATCCATATATCAAATATAATCCAAAACTAGATTATATAAAGCGAATGGTAGCAGATTTGCCGGAAAAAGAAAAAGCCACCTCAGTTTTGGTGGCTTTTCTTAAGTATTACTTACTTTCCTCTAGCATCTTCATCACCGCTTCGTTGGTGAGTACAGAAGCAACGTAAACGCGGACGCGATGTTCGTCTGCATCTTTGTACATCTTAAGGAGGGCATCAGTCTCGTTTTCAATAGCCTCCTTGTCAGCGACGATTTTTTCCTTTTTAGAAATCTCGTTTAGTACCAGTTGGAGCTTGGCTCGCTTTTCGGCACTTGGTGTCCATTCGGTCTTTAGATCCTCCTTGGTCTTCTTGATGTGATTTAGGTAATCATCCATCTTAAGATTGGCACGCTTGAGATCTTCTTCCATCTGGCCAAACATTTGACCAAGCTCTGAATCGATAAGGATTTGCGGAAGTTCGATAGTGCTACCTTCGACGATAGCATCAGTGATTTTGCCACGGTGCGCGGCGGTATTCTCGCGCTTCTTTTCGATTTCAAAGTGTTCGCGAAGTTTGGTCTTGAGATCGGCTACGCCCTCAAACTGTCCTGTCTGACCAAGACTCTTGGCAACTTCGTCAGTGAGTTCTGGAATGTCTAGCTTCACATCTTCACCTTCAGGGGTTACTTCAGTATCTTCGCCGGTGGCTTTCTTTTGTAGGCGCTCATAGGCGGCCTTTTGGCGGAGAATATCGTTGATTTTTTCATCAATCTCAGCGTCGGTAACCTCATCACTGGCGCGGTCTTTATTGATATCTGCCGCTACTTTTTTGTAGTCAGGGAGAGTAACTTCAGGAATCACAGCTACGGTGGCGGTAAAGCCTAGGGGGTTGCCGGCTGCAATCTTGGTGATTTCTAGCTTAGGGTAACCAATAGCTTCGATCTCGTGAGCTTCAAGAATATGTGGGTACATATGAGCAATCGCGCGCTCGGCCATTTCAGCCAGGATGTGCATCTCGCCAATGTGCTTTACTAAAATGGCTTCTGGTACGTGACCTTTACGAAAACCGTCTAGCTCAACGTTTTGACCAAGGGCCTTGATAGCGCCAGCGCGCTCGCTCTCTACCTCAACAAAAGGGATTTCACCGGCAATTTTAACCTGTGAGCCTGGCTCTTTGGTTACTGTAAAAGCCTTCTTGAAATCAATATCATGGTGATGATGTGCATGTGTCATAGTACGGGCTAGTTTACTTATATATATAAGAATTGCAACCTGGGGTAACATCTTATATAGTGCGTTTCTCTGTCTGGCGTGGGCTGGGCTAAAAGTTCTTTAACTGGAGGTATCCAAAATGGCAAACTTGGTAAAAATGGTCGATACGGCCAATCAGGTGGTGGTAGACGCCCATCACTTTCTCAAAGTGAGGGAGAGTATGAACAAGAGGGGTGGTTATCTCACTGTCCTCAATCAGCTACGTGGCGGGGAGATCGTTTTGATGGCAAAGGTCGGCCAAGTGAGTGCCGAAAAATGCCTCAAGTACAAAACTCTGTCAGCTGAAAAAGCGTGGCGCCTCCACTCGCGTTTGGGTAATTGGACTAGCTTTGAGACGAGAGACGAATCCGCTCAGGTGCGAGTGATTGACGAAGGTCGTCCTCATCGCGATCCATACCTGGAGCAGTGGGGCCATTGGGCTGGGGCTGTGCGTGGACATCGTTACATCTGGAGCTTTTCGGGTTTCCCAGAAATGCTTGATGAGGCAATGGTGTTTGCTTTGGCGATTAAGATGGGTGATCTGAAAAGGTCTTGGGTCATTGAGCGCTTTGCTGGCCGAAATGAGTACCTGGTGCCGTTTTTGGGCCACGCGGTTAGCGCACAGTAATTTTGCTAAATTTGTTCTTTTACACCGGAGGTTATATGGACGATATGTCGTTTTTGGATTGGATGAATAGCCTTGAAGACAGCGTTGATGATGTAGATCTTTCGGGGCTTGTTGGCATGAGTCCACCGGAGGGTGCGGTCAAAACCGGTATCTTTCTCGCTGATGACCAAAAAGAGCTTTTGGCTTTGTTGAGGTGGCAGGTTGGTATTGCCAATAGCCTGTGGCAGGCATATTCGCTACTTACTCCGGCTGATCAAAAGATTCAGTCCTTCACGGAGCTGTTGGTGCAATGTAAGCGATGCGAGCTCATGTTTCAGATCCTCAGTATGACTATCAAGTCTACCTTGCCTTCAAGCTACTACGGATTTGTTGGTATCGGTTTTGATGACAATCTCGAGATCTGGGTTGGGCCTGGACTTAAGCGTACTTTGGGTGATTTGGTAAACCCGGCCACTCTCTATCCACCCAAAAGGTCCTGAGTTGGTTCTTTGAAAAAAGCCCGAGGCGCATAGCGCCTCGGGCTTTAACTATTTTATTTATTCGTTAGTGGCGGCTTCTAGCTCAGCGTCTATTTGGAGCATCTCGGCTTCCAGTGTGTCTAGGTTGGTACTTTCGATGTCGGCCTCAATAGCGTTGATTTCGTCTGAGGTGCTCATGGCGCCAAAGCTTTCGGTTTGGGCGGTGGCGGTAGGGGTCTCTGGTTCAGCATTATTGGCTACTGGTGGTCTGGTTGGAGTCTCAGCTGTTTGGGGTGCGGTGTTTAATACAAAGTACCAGTAAGCCATGAGACCACCAACTAATATTAGTAGTCCAATCAGCATAACCAATAAAGATTTTGAAACCGGCTTGCTACCATTTGGGGTAGCAATAGTGTTGCTCTCGGTTGGCATTTTCATCACTTCACCTTCAAAGTTTGGTTCAAGGGCCATATTATTTTATTGGTTAGTAGTGGTAGTAGTAGTTGCCTCGTTTTGGTTTACTGCGCCACTGGTATTACCTTCGGCTTTGATAACAGCTTCTTTGAGTAGGGCTACAGTTTCTCTGAGGGCTTGGTGAGCACTACGGATTTTACTACCAATGTTTTGATAAGTGGTGCGAACATTAGCCCAACGATTTTGCGGCTCGGTTGAGGTGGTGGCATCTTTTACCAGACTATCAATGTTGCTGATTAAGGCCGTGGCTTCTGAAAGGTGATTGGCCGCCTCGCGCAGTTTAGCTTCGGCCGTCACTGTATCTACTCCATTATTCTTTAGAGTAGCAATACGGGTCTCGAGTCTGGCCACGATGTTGTATAGCCGGCTAATGGCCGCCTCCATTCGGTTACTGATATTGGCCGACAAATTAAGAACTCGCTTTTGACGTAGTTCATTTAGAGCAGCTTGTCTTTCATTCCTTAGTTCGGTTCTGGCTTCTTGGCGTAGAGTGCTACTAGCTTGCCTTTCTTCCATACGCTCACTAGAGCTAGCTACTCTTGTCTCTAGACCTTCACGAGGAGTGCTGGTGGGTTGGCTCGGGGGAGTCGTGGTAGTAGCACTCGTTGGTTCGGGAGCCTGGGCTAGAGCGGTAGCGCTCATCAAGATTGAGGCAATAATAAATGATGGTATGAAGTAATTAAAAAAGTACATAAATAACAAATTCTTAAACGGTAAAATTTATGTACATAGTATAACCCCCACGTACCGGGTGTGGTAGTGGGGGTTATGAATTTGTTATTTGTTTGTGTTGTACATCTCACGGCTGCGGTCGAAGGCCTCTACAGCGGCTGCTTTATCCAACCATTGTCCCACCGAGACTTCTTTATTTTGAACTTTTTTGTAAGTTTCAAAGAAGTGAGTCATTTCTTTAATGAAGTGCTTGTTGACGTCGTTCAGGTCTTTAACATCATTAAAGCGTGGGTCATCTACCGGTACGGCGAGTACCTTATCATCGCGCTCGCCACCGTCGGTCATTTCCATGATCGCTACTGGTCTGGCTTTCACAAGAATGCCTGGAGCTAGTGGGTAAGTGGTAAGTAGTACTACGTCTAGGGCATCACCATCATCAAATAAAGTTTGGGGAACAAAGCCATAATCAAAAGGGTAGTCCTGAGCGGTGTGCATTACGCGGTCAAGAGCGATAATGCCAGTTTCCTTATCAATCTCGTATTTGTTTTTTGAGAACTTAGGGATTTCGACAATAACGTTCATGGCCTCGCTAGTTCCAGCTGGGATATCGTGAAGAAGATTCATATCAAATAAATTACTTAATGAACCTGTATCCTAGCGTATTTTTGAACAAGAGAAAAGCCGGACACTAGTATGATGCCCGGCTTTTTCTTGAATACTTAATTACTCAGTCTCACGCTCCTCTTCTTCGGCTACCAGAGCCTCAGCTTCCTCTGGAGTATCTACTTCGTCAAACTCTTCGTCGTCTGGGTTTACATCTCGGTCGCCAGTAGACTGATCTTCTTCGCTAAACTCCGGGTTGGTGGTAGTAGCGTCTTCGTTTTCTAGGACGTCAGTATCACTACCGAAAGCGGTATCTTCAGAAGCTTCAAGGTCCACTTCTCCATCCTCATCGGCTTCGGCTAGAGCTTCTTTGTTTTCGGCTGATACGATATCAATCTTCCAACCAGTAAGCTTTGCGGCTAGACGTACGTTTTGGCCACCGCGACCAATGGCTAGTGACTGCTGGTCGCTGGTTACTTCCGCTACCGCATGACCACGTTCCCCGGCCTCTTCATTTGGTTCGGTAACAATTTTAACGTTTAGAACCTCAGCTGGTGATAGAGCATCTTCGATAAAGCTCTTTGGATCAGCTGACCACTCAATGATGTCGATTTTTTCACCACCAAGCTCACTCATGACTGTAGACACACGTACTCCACGCTGTCCTACTAGTGAACCAACTGGGTCGATGTGACTATCGTTGGCATAAACAGCAATCTTAGAGCGAGCGCCAGCTTCACGAGCTACGGCCTTTACTTCAACCGCGCCACTTTGGAGTTCAGGGGCTTCAATAGCAAAGAGACCAGCTAGGAAATCAGCATGAGCGCGTGAGAGTTTTAGGAAAATACCACGTGAGGTTTCTTCAACAGCCAAAAGCACAGCGCGGATACGCTCTCCTGGTTTAAAGCGTTCGCCAGGAATCTGCTCGTCGTATGGCATGATAGCAGTTACGCGACCAAGATCTACATAGAGGTTGCCGCGTTCAAAGCGCTGGACATGTCCCACTACAATATCGCCAGCTTTTTGGCCAAATTCGGTCATTGCTGCTTCCTTTTCGGCTTCGCGAATCTTCTGGACAATTACCTGCTTGGCAGTCTGAGCCGCAATACGACCAAAATCATCCTTTGGTTCAAGTGGGAATACTAGCTCTTCACCTAGTTGTACATCTTTCTTAATCATGCGAGCGGTAGAAATCATGATGTGCTTTTCTTCATCAAAGCGCACCTTGCCATCACTATCCTCGGCATTTTCTTCCTCTACCACTTCTTCCTCACCCTCAGCCAGCTCTGGTTTGAGCATGCTTTCGTCTACTACAATCTTGATTTGGTTGAAAGTAGTGCTACCAGTGCCGATATCAAATTTACAGGTAATAATCTGGCCACGCTTACCAAATTCTTTTTTGTAGGCGGTGGCTAGTGACTGTTCAATAGCGTCAATTAGTTTTTCACGAGCGATTCCTCGTTCCTGCTCCATTTCTTCTAGAACAGCGTTGATTACTTTTAAGTCAAACATAATAATTTAATCTAGTCTTTATAATAAAATTTTCCTATTTCTCACGAAGAATGCCCGGCGCAAGCCGAGCATTCATGAGTCTCTATACTATATATAAATAATATGGGTAAGTCAAAGTGTAAAAATGAGCGTCTCTGGGAATTACACAAATCATTTGGTGGGGGTAGGTGATATACTATATGTATTAATGGGGAGGTAGTAGTTCTTAATTGTACTTTTACTGTGCGAATACAAGATGAACAATTAAAGCGCTTTGTTCTTGATGCCGGCTTAATCAAAAAGTCGGATATTGCTGCTGTCGAAAAAGTGGCCAAAGACGAAAGACGCACTTTGGCGGAGGCTTTGATTGCTCATGGTCATATGACCGAAGACGACATGCGCCGAGTCGAGTCTTATGTACTCGGCATTCCCTTTGTATCACTTAAGAATACTAAGGTAGATTTTGAGGTCCTCACTCTTATTCCAGAGCCAGTAGCTCGTACCCACAATATTATTGCCTACAAAAAGACCGAAAATGAGCTGGAAGTAGCCATGCTTGATACCGCCGATTTGCCGGCTATCGACTTTGTTAAAAAGAAAGTTGGTCTAAAAATCCTTCCACGTCTTACCGATACTGATTCTATGCGCACGGCGCTTCGTCAGTACCAAAAGACCCTCAAAGATGAATTCGGTGAAATCATCATGAAGGATGCTTCAGCTCTAAAGGTAATTGCTGAAGAGGGAGGGGAAGAACTTTCAGAAAAAGACCTCAAAAAGATGGCCGAAGACCTGCCGGTGGTGCGTATTGTTGATACACTTTTGCGTCACGCCATTATTCAAGGAGCCTCTGATATTCATATTGAACCAGGCGAGGAGGAGGTAGTGGTTAGGTATCGCATTGATGGTATTTTAAATGATGCGATGAAGCTACCAAAACACGCGGCTGGTACTTTGGTGGCTAGAATTAAGGTTCTTTCTAACCTCAAGCTCGACCAAAAGCGCCTGCCGCAAGACGGTCGTTTCAAAATGGAGATGGACGGACAGAAGGTGGCCTTCCGTGTTTCTATCCTGCCGGTTTTCTTTGGTGAAAAGATTGTGATGCGTCTTTTGCGTGAGACTCGTACCGGATTTTCGCTTGAGGGTATTGGTTTTCATGGTACTACTCTAGAACGCATCCATAAGGCAACTAGGGCTACTACCGGTATTATTTTGGTAACCGGACCAACGGGTTCTGGTAAGTCCACTACTCTTTATACTGTTCTTGATCTCCTTAATACTCCAGAGGTAAACATTTCTACCATCGAAGATCCGATTGAGTACCAGATGCCAAGAGTTAATCAGAGTCAGGTAAAGCCAGAGATCGGCTTCACTTTCGCGGCTGGTCTTCGTTCTTTAATGCGTCAGGACCCAGACATTATCATGGTGGGAGAAATCCGTGACGAAGAGACGGCTAGTCTAGCTATCAATGCCGCTCTTACTGGACACCTGGTACTAGCTACCGTACACACCAACTCTGCTTCTGGCACAGTGGCCAGACTTATTGATATGGGAGTTGAGTCTTTTCTTCTGGTATCTACTCTCCGTGTAGCGGTGGGTCAGCGTTTGGTTCGAAAGTTAGCCGACGACAGACTGCCTTATATTTTAACCAAAGCCGAGCGTGATGAGCTTGGTACTCAGGTTAATCTCGATGCTGTCTTACGAACTCTAAAGGAAGAGAAGATTGTAAAGGATGACGCTACTTGGAATGATATTCCTTTTTATCATCCAAAAGAAAGAGGAGAAACAGAGGATGGTTACAAAGGACGTATGGGTATCCATGAAGTGCTGGAGGTATCACCAACCATTAAAGAAATGGTGATGTCTGGCAAAACTGGAGACGAAATTGAATTACAGGCTCGCAAGGAGGGGATGCTCACGATGATTGAGGACGGTATTTATAAAGCGGCGAAGGGTCTAACCAGTATTGAAGAGGTGCTCAGAGTTATTAATGAGTAATAGGGTTTATGCCAACGTTTACCTATGAAGGTGAGGATGCGGAGGGAAAGAAGGTTACTGAAACAGTAACGGCTGATGACCGTTACGCTGTTTATGATATTGCCAGAACCAGCGGTCATCGTATTTCTAATATTACCGAAGCAAGCAGCAAAGGCTTTGGACGCTTTTTGAACATGGAAGCCATCAATGCCAAGCTCAGTCGAGTTAAGGCAGATGAGCTGGTGATGATGACCCGCAATCTCGGTTCCATGCTTACCGCCGGTCTAACTGTAACTAGAGCTTTGTCGGTAATTGAAAGACAGAGTAAAAACCCAAAGCTGAAAATGGTTTTGAAAAAAATCGTTGAGCGTATAAACAACGGTGGGCAGTTTTATGAATCACTAAAAGACTCCCCAGAAGTTTTTAGTGATTTATATGTGGCGATGATAAAAGCCGGAGAGGAAAGTGGTAAGTTGGCTGAATCACTAAAGACTCTAGCCGTTCAAATGGAGCGTTCTAGTAATCTAACCAAAAAGGTTAAGGGAGCAATGATCTATCCTTCAATTGTTATTTCGGTCATGGTTATTATCGGAATACTGATGATGATATTTGTGATGCCGGCTATCACTGGGGTATTTAAGGGTATGGACATGGACCTGCCGGTGACTACACGTTTCTTGATTGCAGCCAGTGACTTTTTTGCTGCTAATACACTGGTGGCTGTCCTCAGTCTCATTAGTGTGGTGGGAGGATTTATTTATTTCTTGCGCACTAAGGCCGGACACATATTTTCTTCCTGGTTGGTAGTACGCCTGCCGGTAATTGGAGAAATGGCCAAAGAAACCAACTCTGCTCGTACTGCTCGTACATTATCTTCACTCCTTGATTCTGGCGTGGATGTTATTTCCGCAATTGAGATTACTGAAGAGGTGGTACAGAATGTTTTTTACAAAAAAATTCTTCGCGAAGCCCGCGATAGGGTAGAGAAAGGTACAGCGTTATCAGAGGTTTTTGTCGAAAGAACTGATCTTTATCCAATTTTGGTAGGTGAGATGATTTTGGTAGGTGAGGAAACAGGACAAATCTCCGGCATGCTTGGTGAGTTGGCGATTTTTTACGAAACGGAAGTAGAGAGAAAGACTAAAGACCTCTCAACTATTATTGAACCACTTTTGATGGTGGTCATTGGAGCTACGGTAGGATTCTTCGCACTAGCGATGATTGCTCCGATTTACTCAATCTCAGATGGACTAAAATAAAATGCCAAATGTTTGTTTGTTTAGTAAAAAAGTTTCGGACAAAAAAGGCTTTACCTTAGTAGAATTGGTAATAGTTATTGGCATCACCCTAACTATCTTCGCGGCTTTATTTGGTGGACTCAAGTTTACTCTTAATTTGATTGCGCAATCTAAAACTAAGCTAACCGCCACCTCTTTAGCCAATACTCGTATGGAGTATATTCGCTCTCTTACTTATGATGCGGTTGGAACAGTGGCTGGTATCCCAAATGGTGCTATACCACAAACCAGAACAGTGGAACTTAATAACATCACTTTCAATGAGAGGGTATTAATAGAATATGTAGACGATCCGGCTGACGGTCTCGATGTGGCTGACAGCAATTCTATTGTGGCTGATTATAAAAAGGTAAAAATTGAGTATACCTGGAATGTAAATAATGCCACTAGTTCTATATTTGTATTGTCTAACATTGTGCCTCGTTCGATTGAGACTACTGCTGGCGGCGGCACAGTTAGAGTTAATGTACTTGATGATAATTCTCAGCTGCTCCCAGGTGCGAGCGTTCGACTTTTTAATGCTTCGGGTACTGTTGATGTTACTCGCTTTACCGACTCTACTGGTTCGGCGCTATTTTCCGGTGCTCCAGCAGACGCTGGCTACCAAGTAATTGTGACTGGGCCAATTGGTGGAAATGATTATTCAATAGATAGAACCTATGAAGCCACTACTACTAACCCTAGTCCGGTGCGTGCTCCTTTTGCTCTTATCGAGGGTGATGTTTCAACTCAGACATTTAACATTGGCCGTTTGAGTGATCTGAAAGTAAGACTACTATCAGCTAAAACCGAAAATTCGGCCACTTATGATTTTTCTGATTTGTCAGGTGTGGCTACTTCTACTTCAGTTGTAGCTAACGCTAACAACTTAACCCTAGAGTCAGTGTCAGGTAACTATGCTCCAAGTGGGGAGGCGTACTTGCAGACCATCAGTCCGACCAGTCTAGAACGTTGGGGTAAGATAAAGGTGGCGTCTGATTTACCAGCTGGTACTAACTTTAGAGTCCGACTATATCAACCTACTGTACCGTACTCGCTGATACCGGATGGTGATTTATCTGGCAATGCGGCAGGTTTTACTGACAACTTGATAGACATAAGTACGCTAGACGTATCTTCCTATACAGCCCTGGTGGTTGGTATTGAGCTTACTACCAGTAATAGTGCTATTACCCCAAGTATCGATCAGTTGGCAATTTTTTATGAAGAATCTAACACTCCACTAGGTTCAGAAAATTTCTCAATGCGTGGAGCAAAAATCATTGGTACCAATGGTGCCACTCCGGTATATAAAAATGACTTTTCTGCCACCACTGATCTTTCAGGTGAGTATACCTTTAGTGACTTGGAGTTTGATTTATATGAAGTAGAGGTCAGTGGACTATACTCAATGTCTGAAGCCTGTTCTGCTCACCCCTTCCCACATATGGCAGGTGTAGATGGTGAGTTGGATTTGGTTATGACTTCTCCTGACGCCCACTCGCTCAGGGTTGTGGTGGTAGATGCTGCGGGTAGGTCTGTTCCTGGTGTAGATTTGACTCTATCGCGCGCGGGTTACAACACAACCATTGCTTCAGGAATTTGCGGCCAGGCATACTTCACTGGTATTTCTTCTAGTAATAATGATTTTCAATTAGTGACTAATTCAGCTGGTTATCAAGCTCAAACAATCACCGATATATTAGTGGATGGGTCTACGGTCGTAACGGTGACACTTATTGAAGATTAAAAATATGAAAGCAAAATTATCCGGCATGTCGCTTATAGAAGTTGTGATGGTCATATCTATCTTCACAGTTCTTTCTTTGGCTATAACTTTAAGCATCGCTGATTTTTATAAGTACAATTCATACACTATTGAGCAGTCAGACGAGGTAGAGAATGCTCGTCGTGGTGTAACGAAGTGGGCTCAAGACTCAAAAGAGCTAACTGGAGGTGAGGATGGTTCTTACCCTATTGCTATCATGCAAGATCATGTCTTTGGTTATTATAGTGACACTGATTTAGATAATTCGGTTGAGTATGTCGAATACCGCTTAGCCTCAACCACTCTCAGGAAATATATCTACAATGCTACTGGCACTCCACCGGTTTATAACAAGACCACGCCTGATACGATAGAGACTTTGTCACTTTATGTTCAGAATATAAATCAAGGAACCTCAACATTTTCTTATTTTGATACTAATGGTTCAAGACTTAGTACTACCACCGCCCTAGTAAGAAACGTTAGATATATCCAAGCTCAGTTTATTGTAAATATTGACCCAAACCGCTTCCCGGGCGAGTTTATGCTCAGGTCTAGTGTTGCGCCTCGTAATCTTAAGGATAATCTATAGTTAAGTATGAATAAAATCCGTTCTTTCGCTTCTGATAAATCTGGTTACCTGCTGGTTATTGTTTTGGTATTCGGGGGTATCTTTACCTTGATTGTGACTAGCTTTGTGGGTTATATCGTCACCCAGAGCCAGGTGGTTAATTTTCGATATGAACAACAACGAGCGGCTGATATTGCTGAGGCGGGATTAAACTACTATCGCTGGTATCTGGCTCACTATCCTGGAGATTTTACTAATGGCACTGGCTTGCCTGGGCCATACGTTATGACCTATAAAGACCCAGAAGGGGCTGATATTGGTGAGTACTCACTTTCTATAGCGAGTAGTACTTATTGTGGTGAGGTTTCAACTGTTGATATAGAGTCGACTGCTCATACTTATGCCAACCCTCAAGCGGTAGCAGTTGTGAGAGGTAGATACGCCCGACCTTCGGTGGCTTCCTATTACTCAATCACGAACCAGGGTACCTACTTTTCTTCCGCTGGTACAATTACTGGTCCAATCCATTCCAATCAGGGTATAAGAATGGATAAGGCACACAACTCAACAGTAAATAGCGGTATGGCAACCTGGGCTTGCGGCAGTGCATTTGGTTGTAGTCCAACCACAACCGTAAATGGCGTTTACACAACCAGTGCTCTCTCTAATCCTGCCTTGTTTAATTTTCCGGCAGCACCAATTGATTTTGCTGGTATCACGATTGGATTAGCGACCATGCAAGACAAGGCTCAGAATGAAGGCGGTATTTATTTACCAGATTCTGGTGGTCAGGGTTATCATTTAATCTTTAAGGCTGGTGACAGGGTGGAGGTGCGACGGGTAAATAGTAAACGTGCTGAGCCGCACGGATTTGCTTGGGGGTACTATATGAATGTAATCAACGGCTCTTCCTTTGTTGGTGAATACGACATTGATCCGGCTTGCCCTGTTATTTTTGTAGAAGATCAGATTTGGGTAGAGGGACGAATCGACAGTAAGGTGTCAGTGGCGGCCGCGGATGTTGATACGGTGGGTGAGGATCCTTCTATTATCATTCAAGATAATCTCACCTATGGTTCCTCTGATGCAGGATTGCTGATGGTGGCTGAGCGGGATGTTATTATTGGCTTAGAAATATCTGAAGCTGCTCAGCTCAACGGCATTTTTGTGGCGCAAACTGGTAATTTTAGAAGAAATCAGTATGACACTGGATCGATGCCTAACTCTTGGGATAGTCACGTCATTAAAGATTCTTTAAGAATTAACGGAACCATTATTTCCGCCAATCGACCCGGTTATAACTATTCTTCAGGTTCAACCTTAATTTCCGGCTTCACTACAGTTACCAGTACTTACGATATAAACCAAGTTTACAATCCGCCACCGTTTACTCCCTACACCTCAGATGTCTACCAGTTTATTAGTTGGAGACAGGACGGTTAAAAAAAGCCCCACATGGGGCTTTTTTTATTGTGATACAATTTTACGATATGAAACAGTCACCATTAATCATCGGCAATTGGAAACTAAATCCGGGCACCAGTGTTGAAGCAAAAGATTTGGCTCAGGCAGTAAAGAAGTTATCGGCAAAAATTGAAAAAGCGACGGTGGTAGTGGCTCCGCCATTTATTTTTATCCCTGAAGTGTCTAAGATTTTGACAGGAAAGGTGGGTGTTGGTGCACAAGATGTACACTACGAAGAGCGCGGTGCGGTGACTGGAGAGATTGGTGCAGGTATGCTTTCGGGCTTTGGTGTTACACATGTAATAATTGGCCATTCGGAAAGAAGAGCTCTCGGTGAGACAGATGAAATGGTGAGTAAAAAGGTACATGCTGCTCTCAAGCGTAAGCTAACACCAGTAGTATGTGTTGGGGAGCGGGTGCGTGATAAAGAAGGGCGCTTTTATCATGATATTGCCGCCCAAGTAAAATATTTAATGAAGGGATTGCCGCCAGTAGCAATGACCAGAGTGGTAATTGCTTATGAACCGATTTGGGCTATTGGTACCGGAGCTACTGCTACTGCTGAAGATGTAAAAGAGATGCAGCTTTTTATTATGAGCACTCTCACTAAAATCACTGATAGGAAAACTGCCGCCCGGGTACGTCTTTTATATGGTGGTTCGGTAAAGGCTAGTAATGCTAAGGAGCTTCACGATAATGGTGGTATGGACGGGTTTTTGGTCGGTGGAGCCAGCCTTGATGCAAATGAATTTATTACAATCATAAAATCGACACTTAACTAATATGGAATTGAAGTTAATTACTGAGGCGGGAGACTTAAGTGGTAAGACGGTAATTGTTAGAGCCTCGTGCAATGTGCCGTTGGTAGATGGTGAGGTACGTAATGCCTTTAGATTAAAAAGAGCTGTACCAACTCTGCAGTATCTAAAAGATGCCGAGGCGAAAGTGATTGTTATCTCACACTTAGGACGTGAGACTACCGACACCCTTCGTCCGGTTTACGATGAGCTTGGTCAAGGCCTGCCACTGATTTGGGGAGGTACAATCGGTTCACCTGAATTTGAGGCGGCTCTAAATAGTGCCGAAATGGGTGACATCGTTTTTTGTGAAAACCTTAGACAAGACAGTAGGGAAGAAGCTAATGATGAAGAGTTTGCCAAGCTGATAGCCTCATATGCTGATATTTACGTCAATGACGCTTTTGCTGAGGCTCATCGGGAGCATGCTTCCACTTACGGTGTGGCTAAGCTCTTACCGTCCTACGCGGGCATTACCCTGGCGGAAGAGGTGTCGATGCTAGATAAGGGCATGACTCCGGTTTCACCATCACTATTTTTAATTGGTGGCGCTAAGTTTGAAACCAAGATGCCACTCGTGGAGAAGTATCTGGCTCTATACGATAAAGTATTTGTGGGTGGAGCGCTGGCCCACGATGTACTTAAGGCCCGTGGTCTTCCTATTGGTAAGTCATTAGTATCAGATATTTCCCTAAGTGAGGCTCCGTTTTTGTGGAGTGAAAAACTCCTGGTGCCAATTGATGTGGTGGTTGAGGGTGAGAGTGGTGTGTTTACTAAAGCGGTAGAGGAAGTTTTAGAGACAGATCGTATCTTTGATCTTGGTCCAAAGACAGTTGAGCTACTCGGTGGTTATATCAAAGAAGCCAAGACTATTCTTTGGAATGGACCATTTGGAAATTATGAAGCTGGTTTTGAAAGTGGTACCGAAGAGGTGGCCAAGCTGGTGGCCGAAAGTGACGCCTATAGTGTGCTCGGCGGAGGAGACACCGTGGCTGCGGTAGAGAAGTTGAGCTTGAATGATGGATTTGGCTTTATCTCAATCGGTGGTGGTTCGATGCTTACTTTTCTCGAGCATGGTAGTACCCCAGTCTTAGATCTACTCAAGAAATAAATTAAAAGCGCATCCGTATCGGATGCGCTTTTTAATTTAGAGATGGGTTAAAAGCACGTCTTTAACTTTTTTGATTTCATCATTACTTACTTCAACATGTTTGGGTTTGGCAAAGGCCTGGTCGCCAATTTTTCTTGGAATAATGTGGAGGTGTGAATGAAAAACCTCTTGCCCAGCCGCTTCACCGTTATTGGTAATCATATTGACTCCATCAGCTAGACCAGCGGCCTTTAGGGCGTTGGCAATTTTAATACCGACTTTATGCATATGAGCAAAAGTCTCCATGTCAGCATCAAAAGCGTTTACGAATGGTGACTTAGGTATAACAAGGGTGTGTCCATGATTTACTGGTGTTATATCCAAAAATGCTAAGACAATTTCATCCTCGTAAACAACATGAGCCGGTATCTCGCGCTTGATGATTTTAGTAAAAATGGTTTCCATAATGAGGTTTAGTATACCCCAAATCCGTGCCGTGATACCATAGGGTACTTTATGACTACTTTTGAGGTTTTAGCTCGTTTTAATCCTGATACTCATCCTGAGTTGGCGGCCTTTCCACCATTATTGGCTCAGCTTCTCCTTAATCGTCAAGTTCTATCTAGGGCGGAAGCAGAAGTATTTATTAGTCCGGACTTCGGTTCGCTTCATGACCCGTTTTTACTCAATGACATGGAGGTGGCGGTATCTAGGGTGCTTGTGGCCATAAAGAATGATGAAAGAGTTGTTATTTACAGTGACTACGATTGTGATGGTATTCCGGGAGCGGTAGTTCTACACGACTTTTTTAAAGCGGCTGGCTTTACCAATTTTTATAACCACATTCCTCACCGTCACTATGACGGTTTTGGTCTTTCGGTAAAGGCGGTACAGAAGCTTAAAGAAGAACAAAACCCGGCTCTCATAATAACTATAGACTGTGGCACAACTGATATCGAAGCTATAAAAGTAGCCAAGGATTTGGGTGTCGATGTGATTGTTACTGATCATCATGAACCAAAAGAAGAACTGCCAGTGGCGGTGGCGGTAGTTAATCCAAAAGTTGGTAATACTTATCCGTTTACTGGTCTTTGTGGAGCGGCGGTAATTTTTAAATTGGTCCAGGCCCTAATTGCTCGTGGAGGGTTTGCTATTCCGCCAGGGACGGAGAAGTGGTGGCTCGATATGGTGGGTATTGCGACTATTGCTGACATGGTGCCTCTCACTGATGAGAACCGTATCTTGGCCCACTATGGTTTGGTGGTTTTAAAGAAGTCGAGACGACCAGGACTACAGCAATTGCTGCGAGCTCAGAAGGCTAGTCAGCGTCATCTTACCGAGGACGATATTGGCTTCACGATTGGCCCGCGTATCAATGCCGCTTCGCGTATGGATACGCCCGAAGATGCTTTTTTGCTCCTCTCCACTACCGACGAAGGTGAAGCGGGTGAGCGGGTCAGACACCTTGAGAAACTAAACCTTGAACGCAAGGCCGCGGTAGCGAAAATGACTAAAGAGCTCCACTCTAGACTGGTCGAAAAAACTGACCTGCCACCAGTTTTGGTCTTTGGAAATCCAAACTGGCGTCCTTCGCTTGTGGGACTAGCGGCCAACAAACTTTCCGAAGAACATTCTCGTCCAGCTTTTCTATGGGGGCGTGATGGTAATGGGGTACTGAAGGGTTCGGCTCGTTCGGGCGGCGGGGTGAGTGTGGTGACCTTGATGAATGAAGCCGCTCCGCTTTTCTTGGAATTTGGTGGACATCATATGTCGGGTGGATTTTCGGTGAGAGACGAAGCTATTCACGAACTAAGCAGTGCGCTTGAGGAGGCCTTTGTGAAGCTAGGGGCCTTGGCTTATGTGCCAGAATTATTAAAGGTAGACCTAGAGCTTACTCTCTCGGATTTGAGCACTGATTTACTAAAGGCCCAGAAGCAGTGTGCTCCCTTTGGTTGTGATAATCCTAAGCCAATATATTTAATAAAAGGGGTGGTTCCCGAAGCAGTTGCGGTTTTTGGTAAAACCAAAGAGCATACCAAAATCACACTGCCTAAAAATCCTTTGGTAAAGGAAGCTATCGCTTTCTTTAAATTGCCCAATGATTTCACTAAGGAGCCGGTGGTTGGAGAGAGTACTTCGCTCTTGGTGGAGCTTGAAGAGAGTTTCTTTATGGGGCGTCTGGAGGTTCGACTCAGGATTGTCGATATATTGTAAGGGCCATAGTGATGTACTATGGTCTTTTTATAAATCAAGGGTATACTGCCAAGAATATGGAAACAGTTGTGGTGAATGTTAGCGGAGTCTCTTTAGGTAATCCTGGTCCCGCGGCTGTGGGGGTGTCTGTCATAAAATCTAACGGGGTTTTGATACAAGAATTTAATGAGTCGATTGGTAATGCCTATGCTGATTTTGCCGCTTACTATGCCGTGTCTTTGGCGATGCAGGCACTCCTTTCGCTTTATGGAGACAAAACTAAAAAAATAAAATTCGAGTTTAGACTAGACGATAAAGTAGTGCGTGATCAGTTGGCTAATGAGCGGGAAATTACTTCTCCGGCTCTTGTGCCATATTTTATACAGGTTCACAATTATTTAGTGAACAATTTTCCGCACTGCGAATTTTATTTGGCTAAAAGAGGGAAAGAAAATCGAGCGCAAGTTTTGGCCAAAGAGGTAATCTCTTAGCAACTTTACTTTAAAAAGGTTGGTTGTAATATGTAGATTAACCAAAGTACATTTGAAGGAGTGACAAATGCAGCAAGTTGAAAAAAAAGATGAAGACAAGCCTTGCGAAGATGAAGTGAGTTGTCGCCAAAAAAGAGCGGTTGATTTGAAAACAGAAGCCGAGACACTGCTTCAAGAGTTATGGCCTCTTGTTAGGAGTAGCAATGATATAACTCAGCTCAAATTTTGCCTAGCACGATTGAATAGACTCCTTGATAGAGAGGAATGGAGTGTTCATACTCGATTTTTAAGGGCCGAAGTTTTGAGTTGTCGACACGTCACTGCCATTGCTATTTCACGCATTTAGGCACCAGTCCAAAAACCGTAGCCCAGCTCCGGTTTTTCTTTTTGCTATAATTTAGCCATGAAGTTGTGGCCGATACTTGCCCCCGTTCTAGGTTTTGTTTTTGGTATAGCATTAGCCAGTCTGATTTCGGTTTCTCTCCCAATCCTGATTTGGTTTTTGATTCTGGCCTTGGCCAGTTTTTTATTTTGGCAAAGACATCAAAAAAATACTCATGTTATATGGTGGTACTTTGTCGCTATTTTTATGACAGGATTAGCAGTAGGGGCGTGGTGGATGAATAAAAATATCTCTGCTTTTGAGCAAAGTCCGCTTAATGAGTTGATTGGTGAGGCGGTTACTCTTGAGGGAGTGGTTTACCGTGATATTGAAAGAGGTCCAAGTAGTGCCAAAGTATATATAAAAACGACAGAAGGAAATATTTTACTATTTATTGATAGACACGCTTATATTAGTTATGGAGACAGAATTTTATTTACTGGAGAACTACTTTTGCCAGAATCGTTTTTAACCGACCTGGGTCGCACCTTTGATTACAAAAATTATTTAAGAGCCCAGGGTGCGGGATTGCTGATGCGCTATCCAGAAATTGAAATATTATCTAGAGATGAAGGTAATCCCATCATCGATTTTTTGCTGATGACCAAATATAAGTTTATTGACCAGATAGAGGGTAATTTGACCGAACCATCTTCTGGTTTAGGTTTAGGACTCCTTCTTGGAGTAAAGGGTGCGATATCAGAAGAATTGGAAGAGAGTTTTAGAAGGGCCGGAGTTATTCATATTGTAGTGCTTTCTGGTTACAACATTATGTTGGTGGTGGGTTTTGTTTTGTTTATATTGGGTAGGTTGGTGCGTGCTCGTACTCGGTTTATTTTAGGGGTAGCGGCCATTGTTTGTTTTGCTTGTGTGGTGGGTTTTTCTGCCACGGTAGTTAGAGCCAGCCTGATGGCCGCCCTGTTACTTTTTGTTGAGCTAACAGGTCGTCGTTATGACGCACTTAGGGCGCTTATGGTGGCCGGTTTTTTTATGTTGGTGCTGAACCCGTATTTACTTCTGTATGATGTTGGCTTCCAACTATCTTTTGTGGCCACTTGGGGTCTAATTGTTTTTTCACCAGCCTTTGAGAAGTGGCTGACTTTCATACCAACTACTCTAGGGGCCCGGTCACTAGTTGGTGCTACTTTAGCTACTCAGTTGGCGGTATTACCACTACTGTTGTACCAAATTGGCGAAGTGTCTTTGGTGTCTATTTTGGCTAATCTGCTCATCTTGCCAATGGTGCCAGTGGCGATGCTTTTTACCTTTATGCTCGGAGTGGTGTCGGCGGTTTTGAGTACTTTTACTCTACCGCTAATTGCCCTAGCCCACGTCTCGCTTGCTTATATTATTTTGGTAGCGGGAGAATTAGCCGGCTGGTCATTTGCGGTAATTGCCGTGCCGAGCTTTTCGCCTTATTTGGTTTTGTTGATGTATATTTTTCTTTTGTACCAGTGGCTTAGGCCAAAAAGATCGGTGGTAGAATCCACCGAGTTGCTTAAGGGATGGACGATGGTAGAGGAAAAAGATTTGCTTATAACACCTAAATAAAATCCCTAGAGCAAATTTACTCTAGGGATTTTATTTAAGGAAAGTGTTTAAATTCTAGCAGCTACCACTTCCCAGTTGAGATTGCGGAAGAAGGCGTCTACGTATTCTTTCTTGCGACTTGGTGGGACATCAAGCATGTATGAGTGCTCCCACATATCAAGCGCTAAGACGATATCGAGGTCGGCGAGTTGTCCTAAGTGTTGTTCATCTACCCAGGTCTCTACGAGCTGGTCGGTACTGCGGTCGATATAGAGCATCGCCCAGCCCACGCCGCGGGTCATAGCCACCTTGGTGAAGCGCTCCATCCAGGCCTCAACCGAACCCCACTGCGTTACAAACATGTCTTTAAGCTTGCCTTCTGGTAGAGCTTTAGCTCCACCTTCAAACTGGGTGAAGTAGTATTCATGGTTGCGCATACCGCCAAACTCAAAACCGTAACGACGCTGCATCTCGCCTATGGCGTAGGTGTTGTTGTCTGGGTCGTTACTATAAGCGGCAATCTTCTCACGAATCAAATTGGCGTGTTTTACGTAGCCGTTATAAAGACCGATATGTTCATCAATAGTCTGACGACTAATGCCGTCTAGCTCAGGAATATTAAATGTCTTTGGTGTGTAGTGCATATGAAAATAAGTATAACAAAAATAAATGATGTATGGTGGTACAATTTTGTGATGAGTGAGATAGGTAAGTTGTGGAGTAGGGCGCTATTACTTTTTGGTCTTTTGTTACTTTTGGTCTTTTTATTATTACCAAAAGATTTTTCAACTAAAGTAGAGGGTTTGCTGGCTAGTGTGATCGGCGGCGAGGCCGGTGAAGGTCTGCTCACTGTCGCCTTCCTTGATGTGGGGCAGGGGGATGCGATTTATATAGAAACACCAGATGGAGTGCAGGTACTCATTGATGGCGGTCGTGACGGTGCGGTCTTAAGTCAGCTGGCCACTGTCATGCCACTCTTTGATAAGTCGCTTGATGTGGTTTTGGCTACTCATTCTGATTTGGATCATATTGGGGGTTTGGTCGATGTTTTGAAGCGTTATGAAGTAAAGAATATTGTGAGGACTAGTAATCAAAACGATACTGAGGTGGCCGAGACCTTTGCGGCTTTGGCTGAAGTGGAGAAGCAAAGCGGAGAACATCTAGCTAGAGCCGGGCAGCAGTATGAACTTGGCGCTTCTACTACTTTGCTTATTCTTTCTCCCCAAGGAGACCCAACCAATTGGGAGAGTAATACTGCTTCGATAGTGGGTCAGCTACAATATGGAGACACCGCCTTTATGCTTACCGGAGATGCACCGATTGGTATAGAAGATTATTTAGCAAAGAGTTATGGTGAGCTGCTAAAGAGTGATGTGCTTAAGCTTGGACACCACGGCTCAAAGACCTCAAGTGGTGAAGCGTTTTTAAAAAAGGTCGAACCAGATTACGCCATTGTCTCGGCTGAGAAGAATAGTCAGTACGGACACCCGCATGCTGAGGTGCTTAAGCGGGTAGGGGAAGTGGGGTCGACCGTTTTAAGTACTGCCGAAAGCGGAACTATAATATTTAAAAGCGACGGTAAGAGGGTGTGGGTAGAAGAATAAAAAGAGCGGTCCCTATGGGACCGCTCTTTTTATTCTTATTTAGATTAAGTTAGCCGCCTTCAAAGTTTGGTATGCGCCGTTCTTCGCAATGGTGCGAAGGCCTTTGGTAGAAACCTTGATTGAAACTGCTTTTCCAATCTCAGCTACATACACACGCTTCTTCTGAAGGTTTGGTACTCGCTTAGTCTTGCCTGACGGATTAAACTGAGTCGCACGGGTACGGTTAGAGTACTTTCCGCCGATTTGAGTTTTCTTCCCGGTGATGTCGCATTGCTTTGCCATAACGTTTATTTAGGTGTGGCTATACTACCATGCATACTTGATATTGCAAGTCTTCATCCGTACTATAGGCAGATATGGATCCAATTCAGATTGCCATGATAGTGGCCCTAGTCTTTTCAGTCGTTATTCATGAGATGGCGCACGGTTATGCTGCCAATTGGCTGGGCGACCCAACTGCTCGCCTGCAGGGAAGGCTTTCCGCCAATCCTTTAGTGCATATTGACCCTTTAATGTCGGTAATAATACCGGGATTATTAGTGTTAAGTGGCTCACCAGTACTTTTTGGGGCCGCTAAGCCAGTTCCTTATAATCCTTACAATTTCACTAATCAGAAGTGGGGCGAAGCGATTGTGGCTGCCGCCGGACCGCTGGCTAACATTGCTATAGCAGTTATTTTTGCCATTTTGGTACATAGTGCTGGTTTTTTGGGCTTAACTGACACTTTTTTAGTATTGGCTGTACAGATAATAATGCTCAATATTTTCTTAGCCTTTTTCAATCTAGTACCAATTCCACCCCTGGATGGTTCTAAGATTCTGCCAAAGCTTTTGCCGTACAGTCTCTCGATTAAATATGAAAACTTCCGTTTCGCCATGGAGCGTAATGTGGCCATGTCTTTTGCGCTAGTGATTTTGGCTTTTATGTTGTTTTTGGGTGAGCCGCTTTACGCCCTAACTCAAAAAATCGCTTTTCTACTACTTGGTCTATAGTTTTGGCCGTTTAGGGTTGCAAAAATGGCTAGATATAGTATTGTATCCGAGCTTTATGGCAACAATTCAACAATTAACAAGAAAGAAGCGAGTCAACCCAGCTAGGAAGAGTAAAACTGGTGCGTTGCATTCTGGATTTAACAAAATCGAGAATCATCCAAACTACTACAACTCTCCTTTCAAGCGTGGTGTTTGTACCCGCGTGACTACTAAGACTCCCCGCAAGCCGAACTCTGCGATTCGTAAGATCGCTCGCGTGCGTCTAAGTAATGGTCAGGAAATCACTGCTTACATCCCAGGTATCAAGCATACCCTACAGGAGCACTCAGTGGTTCTCGTCCGTGGTGGTCGCGTTAAGGACATTGGTGTGCAATACACTATCGTCCGCGGTAAGTACGACGCTACTGGAGTGGCAGAGCGACGCATGGGACGTTCACGTTACGGCGCAAAGCGTCCAAAGGCGTAATCCCATAGAAGTTTACAAATAGTTTATATTCGCTACAGATAACGGACGCGATTCAAGCTCAAGGGCTTCGGAATCAAACTATGCGAAGAATGAAGATTGTTTTTTGCACTCCTCATTCTAAGTGTCGTAGCAAGACCTTAAGAATTAATTAAAAATATGCGACGTCCAATCAAGAAGCGTCCTATCGTTAAGCCTGACGTGGTATACAAGTCAGTTGACGTAGAACGCCTCATCAACTACATCATGTTGCGTGGCCAGAAAGAAACTGCCCGCAAGATAGTGTACGCTGCATTTGAAGAGATAAAGAACGCGAAAGATGCTCAAGACCCACTAGAGGTCTTCAACACTGCCGTTCGTAACGCTGGTCCGCTAATGGAAGTTCGCTCTCGCCGTGTTGGTGGAGCCAACTACCAGGTACCGCGTGAAGTACGCCCAGAGCGCCGTATGGCTCTCGCCCTCCGCTGGATTATCGCCGGTGCAAGGGGACAGAAAGGTGTACCAATGCACAAGGCTCTAGCTGCTGAGCTCAAGCTCGCTGCTAAAGAAGAAGGAAATGCTGTTAAGAAGAAGGAGGATACGCACAAGATGGCTGAGGCCAACCGCGCGTTTGCTCACTTCGCTTGGTAGTAAAGAAAACCGCGACCCTTTGGGTCGCGGTTTTTTGTTTGCGCTATAAGTCGTTTTGGTGTTTAGTTATTGTAAACCGTTCCATCTTTGTTCTTCAACCCAGGAGATCGTCATGATTTTACAGTACGTATTTGTGATCTTAGTTTGCGTGGCCATTTTCATTCTCAGCTACAAATATCTAAAGAGGCGTTCGGACGAAAAAGAGATTGAGCTTGTCAAAGCCACTTGTAGTGAAATTGAAAATCTCAAGGCCTATTGTGCTCAAAATGATCTGCAGATACCAGGTTTTTATCCGAATGGTCAGCATCCACTCTTTTATCTAATCGAGGGTAAGATGGGTGAATATGACGAAAATAAGCCCAACGCTGACTTAGAGAAACTACTGGAACATATTAGCGTAACCCTAAGCCACCTTCGGGTTCATTATTACGCAAGTCAATCTAAGGTTACGAAGCTACGTATGGATGCTCTTGGTAAGATACAGTCTCTTATTTTGGATTGAGGGCATAAAGACGACATGGTACAGGGAATCATGTCGTCTTTTTAAATTTAATTTAAAAAGAAAAGCGACCCGGGGAGGGTCGCTCGATTTTCATTCGCTTCTTTTCAGAGCTTCACTTAAGGTGCGAAGTCTGGTTAGTTCGTAGTTGAATTCCAGCCACATCGCCCCGTCCTCATTTTTGTTTTCTGAGTCTGGGTGTGTCTTTAGCCAGTGCTCGCGTAGCGCAATTCTGGCGTTTACCCTTCTGGTAATCGCTTCTTTTCTTTTGGCATTGAGATTTTTTACCAAGATATCCAAGACCCCTTCTGGGGTTGAAGCTAGATTGGTCATGATTTGTTCGTCGCTCGCTAGACACATCAATTCATGATGAGCCTCAAGTATATCCAAAAAATCTCTTCGGGCACGACTAAATCTGAAGATAGCTTCACGGCAAAGAAGATAAAACCAATACCATAAGAAAAAACAAAGAGCCAATAGTCCAACAATGATTTGGTCTCGGACCGAACTGTCGGTAAAAATACCAGTGATGAAGAATGACAACCCCAAAAGGATGATGACTACCAGACTGGCGTTTTTGAGCCAGAAGAAGTCTCTCCTAATTTTGGTTATGTTACGCATGGCTATCTCCTAGCGTTGTGGTATACGGGAAGAACTTTTGTGCTATCAAACTACAAATATTCAAATTAGTAAAGCCAGCATCTCGCTAAGTTAGGATGCTATAATAAAAATTATTTTATAGACTATTTTTATGGAAAGTTTTCACCCATCACATGAAACTAGCAGTCTACTTGCTGACAAAGTCAGGGAAGAGACTTTTTATAGGTGTGATGCAATTGATGAAATGCAACAGCTGTTAGAAACTAACTATGCTGGTTTTGAGACAAAGACCTTAGTAGAAAAAGTAGATATTCTTAAGTCTGTTTTGATGAGCTTGAGTGAAACTGTGGGTGACACAACAGAACCGGTAGATAATAGTAAGCGCTTTTTGGTTGAAGCCTTAGCTACTAAGTTGCATTTTTTAGAATTAACATTGAATTACCAACCCGTCTATCATTAGACATGTTCCGTTCTTTTGTTCTTTAAGTTATGTCTTCCATTGATTTTGAAAGTGAAATAAATCACCATCTAGAAGTACTTAGGCGTTTGCAAAAGCCAAACGGGGTTTTTACCGCTTCTGCATATGATGTGAAGACGGGATACGATAAAGCTTGGCTTCGTGACATTTACTTCATGACTCTTAGCTTTGCGGAGGTGGGTGAATGGTCGGTGGTACAAAAAGCCGCCAAAGCTCTCCTGACCGTTTTTGTAAAACATAAAGATAAAATCAATTGGGCGATAGAGCACAAACCGCACTATGCTTGGCAATATATTCATGCCCGGTTTAACCCAGAGACTTTTGAAGAGTATTGGGAAGAATGGGGTAATAGTCAGAATGACGCAGTGGGTGAGGTCTTAAATCTACTATCTTCACTAGAGCTCTCTGGTCATAGTGTGGTAGAGACGGATGAGGAAAGGGAGATGGTGCAGAAGATAGTTGATTACTTGGTAGCTCTTGAGTTTTGGCATGATCCCGACAATGGTATTTGGGAAGAGAACATGGAGGTACACGCTTCTTCTATTGGTGCGGTGGTGGCTGGTCTTAAGAAGGCGAGTCTGGTGCCCTGGCTCACGGTACCGGAAGACGCTATCACTCTGGGTGAGTCTGCACTGCGAGCGCTATTGCCGCGGGAGTCAGCGAGTAAGTTTGCTGATTTGGCTCTCTTATCACTCATCTATCCGTTTGCAGTTACCACCAAAGATGAGGCCGAGCAGATTCTTAAAAATGTTGAGTACCATCTCACTCGTGACAAGGGAGTTATCCGCTACAAGCTCGACCGTTACTACAACGCCAACGAAGATGGCTACAGCGAAGAGGCGGAGTGGTGCTTTGGCCTAGCCTGGCTCGCTATTATTTATGCTGAGCTCGGCAATAAAGAAAAAGCGAACTATTATTTAAGACAAGCCAAGAAGACGGTCACAGCAGAGAGCTTGGTACCAGAGCTTTACTATTCAAATTCCGATAAGCCAAATGGCAATACACCACTAGGTTGGTCTGAGAGTATGTATATTATCGCTCTTAAAAAAGTGGCTGCTCTCAACTAAAAAATCTCCCGCTGGGGAGATTTTTTGTTACAATTAATATTATGAAAATCGTATATTTATTTTTGGCGCTGGCGCTGGTCTTAGGGCTCACTAGTACTTGGTATCTGCACTTCCCTAAGGAGGTGCCTGAAGAAGAGGTAAAAGAAGAGGTGGTGGTTAAAACTCATCCACTGATTAAATTGAATTCAGTTAGTGATGGTGATGTGGTTGGCAGTCCACTTTTACTTAATGGTGAAGCTAGAGGTTATTGGTTTTTTGAAGCCAGTTTCCCGGTAGTCTTGACCAATTGGGACGGACTTATCATTGCCGAAGGGGTGGCCACAGCCGAAGGTGATTGGATGACTGAAGAGTTTGTGCCTTTTACAGCTAAGCTCGAATACACCAGTCCATACCAGGCTGGAGATCCTGATTTTATGAAGCGCGGTTCGCTAATTCTTAAGAAGGATAACCCGTCTGGGTTACCAGAGAAAGATGATGCTTTTGAAATCACCGTCTTCTTTGCCGAGTAGAGAGTAGTAGGTGTTATAATGTAGGTACCTTATTAGAGCAAGATACGATATATGGCTAAAGGAGAATTTCGTCACAAAAAAGAAGCAAAAAAAGTGAAGAAGGACAAAGAGGTAAAGAAGTAAATAACAAAAGCGACCCTGAGGGGTCGCTTTTGTTTTAGCTATTTAGAATCTGGCTGATATCAGCTGGTATAAAATCTTTGCCTTTCTGCGGTTTATCTTCACCATAGTCTTTGCTCATGTTGGAGCGGTAGACCTCAGCAAATATTTCCTCCATTTTGTCTTGGAGTCCATGCTCCACGATAGTGCCGTAGGTAGCAAAGAGTACATCAGCAAGTTCCTTGGCAACGTTTTCTAAATCACCCTGCTCTGCTCCGACTTTATATTCGGAAACTTCCTCGCTAATTAGGAAGTGACGGAGGTTGATACGGTCTTGGGGTATTAGGGTAGGCTGGTCGCCGACCAGACTTCCGTACTTTTTGTGAAACTCTTCTACCATCGCCAGTTCCTTTTTCATATCTATAATTAAATTACAGATTTCATATTTTGGCAAAAATAGTGTACTATCCAGGCCTATGTCACGAAGTGATGGAATTATCGTCTTTAAAGACGTGTCGTATGAGTACGACCCAACCAAACCAATTTTAAAAGAGGCTAACTTTGTAGTGCGTCGCGGAGCCAAGCTTACCCTCATGGGGCAAAATGGTGCTGGCAAGAGTACTATCTTTTCTTTGATTACCGGCAATCGTCGTCCAGACGAAGGTGATATTAATATTGAACCTCGTACCACCATTGCGATTGCTCGCCAGATTATTCCGCGTGATGAGCTCTCTCTCACGGTTCGAGAATTTTTCGAGAAGTGTTTTAGTGAAAAAGTTTACGATATCGACCCAAAGATTGATGATGTACTTGAGGTGGTAAACCTTACTCCAACCGAAAAGATGCGTGAGTCTTTTAAGGAGCGTATTATTGGTAGCTTTTCAGGGGGTCAGCAGGCCCGTCTACTCTTGGCTCAAGCTTTGATTCAGAACCCAGACGTTCTTTTACTAGACGAGCCGACCAACAATCTCGATGTGGGTGGTATCGAGCACCTCACCACTTTCCTTAAGGAGTACAAGAAGACCGTATTGGTGATTTCTCACGATGCCGACTTCCTCAACTCTTTCACTCACGGAGTACTTTATCTCAACGTCCAACGTCGCCAAGTGGAGCAGTACAACGGTAACTACCACGCGGTGGTAAAGGAGATCGCGGCTCAGGTAGAAAAGGAGCAGCGTGAAAACGCCCGCCTCGCTAAGCAGATCCAAGCAGACAAAGACAAGATCAACTACTTTGCTTCGAAGGGAGGAAAGATGCGTCTTGTAGCCAAGCGCATGCGCGACGACGTCGAAGAGGCTGAAGAGAATAAGGTAGATGTGCGCAAAGAAGATCGTACTATTCGTCCATTTGAAATCACTCCACATGAGGATGTGCCACTAGAAGTGGTGAAGCTCTCTTCGGTTACCGTGATTAAAAACCATGAGCCAAAAGAAGTAGAGTGCCACGTTACCCTAAAGCGTGGTATGCACCTGCAGATAGTTGGACCAAACGGTATTGGCAAGACTACTCTTCTGGAGAAGTTGGCCTCGGGCCATGCTAAGGGTGAGCATGTAGCGGATGGTGTCACCATCGGTTACTATCGCCAAGACTTCTCAAACCTCGATTTTGATAAGACGGTTTTTGAAACTCTCATGGACTCCATGAAAAAGAAGCTTGAAGAAGATATGCGTAGTATCGCGGCGGGCTTCCTCCTCTTTGGTGACGTGATGAAGACCAAGGTGGGTAATCTCTCCGAAGGGCAGAAGGGGTTAGTAGCTTTTGCTAAGCTCACGATGGAGAAACCTGGGCTCCTCATCCTCGATGAGCCGACCAACCATATCAACTTCCGTCACATTCCAGTGATTGCTGAGGCTCTCCACGACTACAAGGGAGCGATGATCTTGGTCTCTCACGTGCCAGACTTCGTAGAGAAGATTCGCATCGATGAGACTCTCGACCTGTCTAAGTTAGGCAAGAAGTAATAAACCTAATTAACAAAACCTTCCAATCAATTGGAAGGTTTTGTTTTGATTAAGGTTTAAATATTAAAAAGAAAAAGCCCCGGTACCTAGTTAGGGTACAAGGGGCTAATTTTTTGTTCACTCTCTCTCGCCTTTTGTGACAAAGAGCGAAATTGCGCAAAGGATGATGGCCAGAAAATTTGGCAACCACACCAAGGCAGAAAGTGGGGAAAGAATCTCTTTCCCGGTGTTGCGAAAAGACGGGTCTCCGAAGTAGATGGCGATGGTCCCGTAGATCAGCATGGCTACAAATGAGAGGCCAAGCGTGATTCGTGTTCTGACACTGCCGACCGAGCCTGTTGTGACTCTCGCTTCATGGATGCACATCAGATTCATCAGGCCAGGAACGGTCAGCCATCCCAATATAACGAAAATATTTCTCATGATGCCCTCCTAAGGCAAGTGAGTATTTCAGAAGAGAGTTGTAGCAGATTCGTAAAAATGCTTCACACTCATGCATATGAACACGAAGACCCCCAGACCATGAAACCAACGGTGCTTGGAAGTTAAGCTGTACAGCATCGACATAATCCAAGCAAACACCAAGTAATCAAGGCTGATGAAGAAGTGGTGAATTGATCTCGCTCCTCCGACCGAATCCTGAAAAAAGGATATTGCAGACCCGAGAAGAAAGCCGAGCAAAATGACTTTCATTTTCCATGACCGGGCAAATCGGAAATACTTCCGGTGTTTCATTTTCATGATCAGTCTCCTCAAGCGGGTGCGACACATTGGTGGCGGGGTGGAGTTAACCGTCATTTCAAATAACGGACCTTCTATTATAATAGCACGAAAACATGATTAAGTCAATATAAAGGACTTTAAATTAAGGTTCAGATGCTTATTATATAAAAAGAAAAAGCCCCGGTACTTGTGGTGCGGGGCGGGGTTGATGATTGGGCTTGGTTGGGACTGGCTTCACTTACCGTTTGCGTAGCAACCAGGAAAGGGACCAGATGATGGCATAAGCAACAGCGCTTGGGAAAAGGGCGATGCTGACCACCATGCCGTGTCCAGCGATATCCTCGATAAGTGGTATGCCCTCCAACAGGTTGGCGATGTCACCAAAATGCTTTATGGCCATGAGTGCGAGTGCACAGCCGAAGAACACCTTGAGTGATCCGTCTTTGGCCAGACGGATGTGAGTGGATTGCATAGCGGGCTCCCGAAAGTGAATATGAACGAAGAACTATCCTGTAGGTATATCATCATTTTTTATAAGCAAAGTCAAAGTGAGAAATGGTTAGTCTTGCTTCATTTTGAAAGTGAGAGTAGTATAGCGACCAATTAAAACTAACCTCTAATTTATGTTTAAACTTAGCGTTGATAATCAGACCGAAAAGGTGGAGCTCAAGAACATTCCAGCTTTGCGCAAAACTTTTGCCGTAGCTAGTCTCATGATTGTGATTGGTATTGCTCTAGCCCAAAATATTCACCAAGCTTTTCTTCTCTTACCACTACTCGTAAGTGTGGGACTGATGTTTACCTCGCTCTCAGGCTGGTGCCCGCTCGCGGTCTTGATGGAGAAATACTTTATAAAAAAATAAAACAAAAATCCTTTCGGTTAACCGAAAGGATTTTTGTTTTTACATATTTTTGCCGTCGTACTTATTGATCTTGAGGGTATCAGTATCCAAATCTTCGAGGCAGTTGAGGTTGATGGCGTAGGTGCCGTCGCTCTGGCCAAATGGTTGGACGCCACAAGTGGTGCAGAAGCGGTGGTTTATCTTTTTGGTATTAAAGAGGTAAGTCTTAAGACTGTCCTCACCTTGTTTCACTCGCACTTGGCTCTCTGGTACAAAGGCTAGGAGCATACCTTTCCTCTGGCAGTGACTGCAGTTACAAGCTAGTCCTTCGGTAAAGTCTCCATCTACTTCAAATTGTACAGCGCCACAATGGCAGCTTCCGTGATATGTTTTCATACCCTATCACTATAACAAATATAGTGATGTGTTTGAAGTTTTGGTGTTTCCCACCCATAATAGGGTATGGCCAAAGATCACTATAAAGAGACTGAGAAACAGTATTCCCTTAAGGATATTTTGTTTAACGAAGCTAAGGTAAAAAGATTGGCTGGGGAAATTGAAGTGGTGTATCCGGCGTTTCAGAAGAGTGAGTTTGTGAAGAAATTGGTAACCGCTTTTCCTCAGCTTGAGCTCATGGAACGGATTATGTTGATACGTGATACTCTCTCTAAACATTTATCGGCCGACTACAAAAAGGCACTCAAGATTATTTTAAAAGCTTTACCACCAGAGCTTGATACCAATAATACGGATGACGACTTCGGTGATTTTATTTACGCCCCGTATGGTGCCTTTGTGGCCAGTTATGGTTGTACACCCGATAATGTTCAACAATCACTCGCTGCTTTAAAGGAGCTCACCAAACGCTTTTCGATGGAGGCGGCCATTCGTGATTTTCTAATTAAGTTTCCTAAAGAGACCAATGACGTGTTGTTGATTTGGGCGGAAGATAAAAACTATCATGTTCGCCGCCTGGTCTCTGAAGGTACTAGACCAAATCTACCCTGGGCCAAAAAGATTGAAGCTGAAGCAGGTCTGTATCTGCCTCTGCTTGATGTGTTACACGCTGACGAGACCAGGTATGTCACACGCTCGGTCGCTAATCATCTAAATGATATCGCCAAGACCAAACCAGACTTAGTGGTGAAGACACTGAAGACTTGGCAAAAAGCCAAAAGACAAAATCCAAAGGAGCTGGAGTATATGACTAGGCACGCACTCCGCACCCTAGTGAAGCGCGGTCATGCTGGGGCACTTAGCCACTTGGGGTTTGCTGTACCAGAAGTAGAGATTAAGAATTTTTTGGTGACACCAAAATCGATAACGGTAGGACAAGTGCTCAATCTTGAGCTAAAGATTGTTTCCAAAAAACAGCAGTCACTTTTGGTTGATTATCTTATTCATTTTAAGAAAGCTAATGGTACTCACTTCGCTAAAGTCTTTAAATGGACGAAGGTAGAAGCTAAGGCTGGTGAAGAGATAGCGCTTAGTAAAAAACATCCACTTCGAGCGATGAGTACTAGGGCGCTATATCCTGGCGTGCATAAAGTAGAAGTGCAGATAAACGGGCAGGTGGTAAATACTGGTGAGTTTATTTTAAAATAAAATTATGGCCAAGCAGACTTATAAATGTACCGAAAAAGTTTTTGTTTACCCGAGCGACTTTGCGGCTTGGCATTTTATACCCGTGACCAAAAAAGTGGGACAAGAGATTAAAGAGACCTTTGGTAAAAACAGCCGTGGTTTTGGTTCGTTACCGGTCACGGTTACGCTCGGTAGCTCGACTTGGCGAACCTCAATTTTTCCTGATAAGTATTCTGGTAGCTACATTTTGCCACTTAAAGCGAAGGTCCGAAATCAGGAGGAAATTATGGCGGGAGATATAGTTACCTATACGATTACTTTGCCAGTTTGACTCACTAACATATTTGGTGTTTGATTGATTTAATCCAGAGCAGGTGCTCGGACGTTCTTTTAACTTAAGGTGGTCCTATGCAAACCTACGCATACAAAGCTAAACTCTATTTCAGTGACGCTGCTCTGAAAAGTGTGGAAGGCGTTTTTACGACGAACCACTTGGCTGTCGCGTGGATGCATCTTGTCTGCTGACATTAGCGTCCTTCTCTCATTCGGGTATACTTAATTGATTAACCTTTAATTTGGAGACAGATATGGCAATTACTTCGGAAAAATTGGAGCAGTATCGTGAAGATACAAAGCTCACTGGACATGCTGTTGTATACGGTGGGAGTGGCGGTATTGGTGCTGAGATTGTGGCGGCCATTGTAGCCCAGGGAGTACAAGCTGTTTCTTTCACTTACAACCGAAACAAGGCTGAGGCTGAGGCAGTAGCACAGTCACTAACCGAGCTTGGCATTAAGGTCTACTTCGACAAGGTGGATCTGCTAAGTGTTTCGGCGGTTCAGAGCTTTCTTGAGTCGGCTGTACAAACGCTTGGTGTTGAGATAACTCTTACTGTCCATGCGGTTGGAGTATCGCCAAATAAGCCTCTGCGGGAGCAGACGCTTGAGACTATTGGCGATAAGTATGACGACATCGGTTGGCGTGAGGTCTACGATACAAACGTCTTTGGTTGCTTCTTTTCTTGTCGTGCGTCACTTATGCGGATGGAAGAAAAAGGTGTCACAAACGGAGCGGTTGTTGCTGTCACTTCTACCAACGGAGGAATGGACGGATCGAAGTCGCCAAGTTCAGTGTCTACTCACTACGACACTTCCAAGATGGCTCAGATTGGGGTGGTTTATAGTTTGGCGGAAGCGTTTGCCCTGACGGCCCAGGTCAATGGTTTGGCGCCAGGTTGGGTGGATACCAAGATGAATGACACTTTGCCACCAGAAATGCGGGCACGCGAAGAGGCCAAAATCTGGACCGGTAAGTTCGGACACCCGCGCTTGATTGCTGGACCAGCCGCTTGGCTTCTATCACCGGCCGCATCTTTCATCCGTGGTCAGAACGTTGTTGTTGACGGCGGCTACCCCAAACACGATTAAGATGGTTACGGTCTTTCAAACACCCTGCTTCGGCAGGGTGTTTTCTTATTTTTGGCGGGGAAGTGAGGTGGTAGGGGTGGGAAGCAGAGCTTTCCGCCCCTATTGCCGTTTAACCGTCTATAACGTATAGTATCGGCGTTAAGCCAGAGACGGCTTTTTCTTTTCTATTTATCGGTATTTAAGCCCGAGGTAGCGAAGGAGTATCACATTATTCGATACATATATTAGTTAAAGTTTAATTATTTTTATGGCAAGAAAGTTTCCAGTAAATCGTACCCGTAACTTCGGTATCGTGGCGCACGTAGACGCCGGTAAGACTACTACCTCAGAGCGTGTACTTTTCTACACTGGTGTTAGTCACAAGATTGGTGAGGTGCACGATGGTGCTACCGTTACTGACTGGATGGAGCAGGAGCGTGAGCGTGGTATTACTATTACCGCTGCCGCTATTTCATGTAACTGGTCTAAGACCGAGGTACTTGATCGCAAGGATGAGTCACAGATGTACACCTTCAACGTGATTGATACTCCAGGTCACATCGACTTCACTGCTGAGGTAAAGCGTTCTATGCGCGTACTCGATGGTGCGGTAGTGGTGTTCGACTCAGTAGCTGGTGTAGAGCCACAGTCAGAAACTAACTGGGGTTATGCTGATGAGGCTAAGGTGCCACGCATCTGTTTCATCAACAAGATGGACCGCCTTGGTGCTTCATACGAGAAGTCATACAAGTCTATCCAGGATCGTCTGTCTAAGAAGGCAGTACGTGCTCAGATTCCATGGGGAGCTGAGGATCAGCTTAAGGGTGTGGTAGACCTTATCAAGATGAAGGCCTACACCTTTGAAGGTGAAATGGGTACTACTATCGTTGAGCACGAAATTCCAGCTGAGCTCCTAGAAGAAGCGACTATGTACCGCGCTGAGCTCGTGGAGCGTGTAGTGGAGCATGATGATGTTCTCATGGAAGCTTTCCTAGGAGGACAGGAGCCGTCTCTCGAGGATCTTAAGAAGACTATGCGTAAAGCAGTGATCGACAACCAGATCTTCCCAGTATTCACCGGTTCTGCTCTAAAGAACATCGGTGTACAGCTAGTACTAGACGCCGTGGTTGATTACCTCCCATCTCCAGCTGATCTAGCTGATGTAAAGGGTATCAATCCAAACGATGAGTCAGAGGTGACTCGTAAGCATGCTGACGAAGAGCCTTTCTGTGCTCTAGCTTTTAAGCTTCAGACCGACCCATTCGTAGGAGCTCTTACTTTCTTCCGTGTGTACTCTGGTACAGTAAAGGCTGGTAGTTATATCTACAACGCTACTACCGGACAGAAGGAGCGCCTAGGACGTATTGTTCGTTTGATGGCCGATAAGCGTACTGAAATTGAAGAAGTATACGCTGGAGAAATTGCCGCTGGTGTAGGACTTAAGGAAGTAAAGACCTCACACACACTTTGTGATGAATCTTCACCAATTGTCCTTGAGCAGATTACCTTCCCAGAGCCAGTGGTGGCGATGAAGGTAGAACCAAAGACAAAGAACGACCAGGAGAAGATGGGTACCGCTCTTAAGAAGTTGTCTGACGAAGACCCAACCTTCAAGATTTCAACTGACGAAGAAACAATGGAAACTATCATTGGTGGTATGGGTGAGCTTCACCTTGAAATCATGGTGGATCGTATGAAGCGTGAGTTTGGAGTAGAGGCCAATGTCGGTGCACCACAGGTAGCCTACCGCGAAACTATCCAGCGTGAAGCAGAAGCTGAGTACAAGTATGTTAAGCAGTCTGGAGGTCGTGGACAGTACGGACACGTTAAGATCCGCATCCGTCCAATGCAACCGCTTGAGCTAGCTGAAGGCAAGTCTCTACCAAAGAACATTACTCGTGAAGACCACTTTGAGTTCGTAAACAACATCAAGGGAGGTGTGATTCCAGGAGAGTATATTCCAGCGGTAATGAAGGGATGTAAGGAGGCGATGTCACGCGGATTCGTGGCGGGCTACAAGATGGAGGATATTTCAGTAGAGCTCTTTGATGGTTCATACCACGATGTAGACTCTTCAGAAATCGCCTTTAAGCTAGCCGCTATCTATGCCTTTAAGGAGGCAGCTGCTAAGGCTGGAGCGGTTCTTCTAGAGCCGGTAATGAAGATTGAGGTTCGTACCCCTGAGCAGTTCATGGGTGACGTAAACGGAAACATCTCAAGTAAGCGTGGACAGGTAGAGGGTATGGATGATATCGGCGACAAGAAGGTGATTACCGCCAAGGTGCCACTTTCTGAAATGTTCGGATACACCAACACTCTTCGTTCGATGACCCAAGGTCGTGCCTCGATGATGATGGAGTTCCATCACTACGATGTGGTACCACCAAACATCGCTAATGAGATCAAGAAGACGAGAGGTGTCAAAGATGTAGTAGAGGAAGCGTAATATCTGCAAATAACAAAAGCACCCCAATTGGGGTGCTTTTGTTATTTGCATAGGCCTTTCCTTTGTAAGCTTTAGACTGTTTTCTTTTTAAGAATTGTGTGGTATAAAAGTGTCGGGCAGAAATGGTTCTGCCTAAGCGGGCAATAAAATGCCCTTTCTTTTGTTCTTTTTTCAAAAACTGAGGAGTGTAGTTGTGAAACTCACAAAACAACAAATGCCGCAGCCCGGACAAGTCTGGCCTGATTTCTTCTGGAAGATGTTCCCGAATGGTGTCAGTGCCACATTTGTTTTGGTTGATGCGCGAACTGGGGCTGTGGTTTTGGCAAAGCCTGAACGTTGGTCGTACGAGATGCCTTCGGTGGAAGTCCAGCGGGGCGGCACGCTCGGTGATGCCTTTGGCGCTTTCAAGCAAAAGGTCGAAGCGGCCGGTCTGCGTTATTCGCACAGTGGCGAGACGGTGGTTTTGGGCGGTTTCGAACTTTCCGGCAGCCTCCATGTCGTGGTAAAGGTCATGGTTGGTGTTGCTGGTTCTTTCGAGGCTGTCCAGTCGGACAAGGCTTATCAGATCGAGTCGGGTTTGGCGCTGTCGAACCCGGTCTGTGAGTACGTGCCAGCCCTGTTGGGTTGGCGGCGTGCCAAGTGGACCATGACCGAAGCTGGTCCGGTTGAGTTGATGGCAGCCTGATCCCCCAAGGGGATAGGTAGCCAATAAGGGCGCGAGATTTTGTCTCTGCGCCCTTTTTATATATTTAAAAGCCAGTTCAGTCAGAGGAGTCTTAAGTTTTGGCCTGATACTTGCAAATCCCTTTTACTCTGGTACTATTGCCGAACCGCATACAGCTATGGCTGTTTGTGGAGCGAACATAGTATTGCTCTTTCACACGCTCAAAGTACCCATTCTAAGCGCGATTGTTCTCGCGCCGCCTAGAATGTGTACTAGGGCACGGCTTTTAAGGTAGCTGTGTGCGGTTTATAAAAATTAACGTTTAAATAAAATCATATGGCAGGTGCATTTGATCGTTCAAAGCCACACGTAAACGTAGGTACCATTGGTCACGTTGACCACGGTAAGACTACTCTTACAGCAGCTATCCTTAATACTCTTGCAGCTCGTGGCAATGGCTACGGTGCTTCAGTAAAGGGCGTCGATGATATCGACAAGGCCCCAGAGGAAAAGGCCCGAGGTATTACTATTTCGCTCTCACACTCTGAGTACGAAACTCCAAATCGTCACTACGCACACATCGATGCGCCAGGACACGCCGACTACATCAAGAACATGATTACTGGTGCTGCCCAGATGGACGGTGCTGTTCTCGTGGTTGCTGCTACAGACGGTGCGATGCCACAAACACGTGAGCACGTACTTCTAGCAAAGCAGGTAGGTGTGCCAAGTATCATTGTTTTCCTAAACAAGTGCGACATGGTAGATGATGAGGAAATGATCATGCTCGTTGAGGAAGAGCTCCGTGAGCTTCTTACCAAGAACGGATTTGATGGTGCTAACGCTCCAGTGATTAAGGGTTCAGGCCTCCAGGCTCTTGAGAATCCTTCTTCAGAGTGGGGTAACAAGATTATCGAGCTCGTGGATGCTATGGACTCATACTTCCCAACTCCAGTTCGTGACCTAGATAAGCCATTTTTGATGCCAATTGAGGACATCTTCTCAATTGAAGGACGTGGTACTGTGGTTACCGGAAAGGTAGAGCGCGGTTTTGTTAAGGTAGGAGAGGAAGTAGAAATCGTTGGTATCAAGGACACTGCAACTACTACAGTTACTGGTGTTGAGATGTTCAACAAGCAGCTTGATCAGGCTCAGGCCGGAGACAACGCTGGTATTCTACTCCGTGGTACAAAGAAGGAAGATGTACACCGTGGCCAGGTACTTTCAAAGAAGGGTTCTGTAACCCCTCACACAGAGTTCGAGGCTGAGGTATACGTACTTTCTAAGGATGAAGGTGGACGTCACACTCCATTCTTCTCAGGTTACAAGCCACAGTTTTATGTTCGTACAACCGACGTAACAGGTGACGTAACTCTAGCAGAAGGTGTAGAAATGGTTATGCCAGGAGACACTGCGAAGTTCAAGGTAAAGCTTGTAGCTCCAGTAGCGCTCGAGGAGCAGCAGAGTTTTGCTATCCGCGAGGGTGGTAAGACTGTAGGTGCCGGTGTGGTAACTAAGGTTATTGCCTAACTAATTGATTAGGTTCTAAAAACACACTATGGCCACTGATACTACAAAAAAAGCCGCTCCGGCTGAGATTAATAAGCTCCGTATTCGCGTCCGTGCTTATGAGCACAAGATTCTCGATGCGAGTATAAAGCAGATTATCGACACTGCACTTCGCTTCGATGCGAAAGTAGTTGGTCCGATCCCAATGCCTACGGAGATTAAGAAGTACACCGTCAATCGCTCAACTTTCGTGTATAAAGATGCGCGAGAACAGTTCGAAATGCGAATGCATAAGCGAGTAGTGGACATTCTTAATCCAGGTCCAAAGGTGGTTGAGGCTTTGACCAACCTTTCACTCCCTTCAGGAGTAAACATTGATGTGAAGATGATGTAGTATTCATCCAGCCATTAAAACAAAAACCGCACCCTTATGGGTGCGGTTTTGTTATACACAGCCTGGTATTGTTTTGTAGCTGCGGTTTGGGCATAATAATAGTAATAACAGGAGGGCGGTGTTCGTAAGAACCCCGCCCTTTCTGTTGTTGCACTACGCTTGTTTTACACAGACGTGGTGAAGAATTTGTTCTTTCGAGGTTGTTCTTTAAAAAATAATACACTTGTTGTATGTTAAAACTAGAAGATAACAAAATGACGTTTCGTTCAGAAAATAGCTGGTTAGTTCAGTGTTTAAGCCTTGCAGCGCTTAGCATGATGACGTACCTGCATCTCTCAACGATATTCACGTAGGGGAAACCCCACAAATTGTTATAATCTAAGGAAGAAAGCCGGCCACCTTTGGACCGGCTTTTGTGTTTTAAATAATATTTGACGTAAGGCAAAAAGCTTGCAAAATCCCAAAAAACCTCTATACTAGCCCCAGTTTCTAAAGACCTACGTACAGATGGCATTGCTATCTAGACCAATGGGCACAAACCGCGCTTTTACGTGTGGACCTTGTGTCTGCGCTTAGGCGCGGTTTGTTGTTTTGGTCCGAGAAACTTCTTTATTAATATTAGTTCACATTTAATGAAATTCATTATTGGGACCAAAGCAGGCATGACTCAAGTTTTCGATGAGAACGGAGTTTGTAAAGCCGCTACAATCCTAAAAGTTGAACCAGCTCGCATTTCTCAGGTGAAAACCGCTGCCGCTGATGGTTATACTGCTGTGCAGGTGGCCTCAGGTGTACAGAAGGATCATCGTTTGAGTAAAGCAGAGAAGGGTCACTTTGGGACTGGTGCGAAAATCGTTCGCGAGTTTCGCCCACAAGCAGGAAAGGAGGCAGCTCTTGAGGGTCTAACTAAGGACTCAACACTTGATGCCTCTGTCTTTACTCCAGGCGATATAATTGCAGTTTCTGCAGTATCAAAGGGTAAGGGTTTCCAGGGAGTAGTTAAGCGTCACGGTTTCCGCGGCGGTCAGCGTACTCACGGACAGAAGCACTCAGAACGTGAACCGGGTTCTATCGGAGCTACCGGATTCATGCGCGTTATCAAGGGTACTCGCATGGCGGGTCGTATGGGTAGTGACACTGTTACTATCAAGAACCTCCGTGTTCTACAGGTAAACGCTGCTGAGAATGTACTTCTAGTTGGAGGAGCAATTCCAGGTCGAAAAGGAACAATAGTAGAGGTGCGTGGCATCTAATCTAAGTAATATATTATGAACGCAAAAGTATTTTCACGTGAAGGAGCAGAAGTATCTTCTTTCTCTCTTCCAGAGTCAGTGTTCGGAGTTGCTTGGAATAGTGATCTCGTACACGAAGTAGTAGTTGGTATGCAGGCAAACGCCCGTGAATCATCTGCTCATACTAAAGGACGTGGTGAAGTAGCTGGTAGTGGCAAGAAGCCATGGAAGCAGAAAGGAACTGGTCGTGCTCGTCACGGATCTGTTCGCTCACCGATTTGGGTAAAGGGAGGTGTGGCTCACGGCCCACGCAACGAAAAGGATTACTCAGTTAAGATCAACCGTAAGGTACGTGCTAAGGCTTTGGCCATTGTGCTATCTAAGAAGTTGACTGACGGAGAAATTATTCTAGTTGACTCGCTAGCTCTTTCTGAGCCAAAGACCAAGGAAGCAAAAGCTATTATCGGCGCTGTAGCCAAGGGTTCTGGTAACACTACTCTAGCTACTAAGCGTAAGAACGCTGCTGTAGTAGTACTACCGTCACGTAATGTGGCAATTGAAAAGAGTTTCCGTAACTTCGGTAATATCGAAGTAGTGATGGCTAAGGACGTTAACCCAGTTGACCTCCTTACTTACAAGTTTGTTGTGATGGCTGAACCAAAGGCTTCTATCGAAGTAATCGAGAAGCGTATTGCACCAGTTGTTGCTGCTAAGAAATAATTATTATGGCTCTCTTTAGTCGAAAGAAGAAAGCAGAAGGGGAAGTAGTTGCTACTACCACTACTGCTAAAGTGGCCACAAAGGCCCTTTCAACCGATCGAGACCTGACTAGTGTTATCACTGGTCCACGTATCACTGAGAAGGCAGTAGGTCTTGGCGACCAGAATGTGTATACATTCAACGTTCGTCGTGATGCTACTAAGTTCACTGTTAGTGATGCAGTAAAGGCTCTCTACGGAGTGACGCCGGTGAAGGTAAACATCGTTAATAAAAAGCCAGCCACTCGTCTTGCTGGTAGCCGAAACCGTATGGTGAAGGTTGCTGGAGAGAAGAAGGCTTACGTCTATCTTAAAAAGGGTGACACCATTAATCTCGTCTAAACCATGAAACAGTATAAACCTACTTCAGCTGGTCGACGTGATGGATCAGTTATCGAATATAAGAAGAAACTTACCTCTACTGATAGTAAGCCACTCAAGGCCCTAACAGCTGGTAAGAAAAGTACTGGTGGACGCAACAATATGGGGCGCACTACCAACCTTTACCGTGGTAATGGTAACAAGCGAACTTATCGTCTAGTAGACTTTAAGTTTGATAAGAAGGACATTCCAGCTCGTGTAGAGACTGTAGAGTACGATCCAAACCGTAACGGCTTTATCGCTCTTGTGGTATACAAGGACGGTGAGCGTCGCTACATTCTTGCTCCGCAGACTCTAGCTCAGCACGATGAGGTGATTACTTCAGAAACAGCTAAGGTGAAGGTGGGTAACCGTCTTCCACTTAAGAATATCCCAATTGGTACATTTGTATTCAACATTGAGATTAAGCCTGGTGCTGGAGCAAAGCTAGCTCGTGCGGCTGGAAACTACGCTGAAGTGGCAGCTCAAGACGGTGGTTACACCCTTGTGAAGATGCCATCAAGTGAAGTGCGTCGTATTATCGGTACTGCCTGGGCATCTATCGGTGCAGTATCAAACGAAGAATACCGCCTTGTGGACTTAGGAAAGGCCGGACGTGCTCGTCACCGTGGTCTTCGTCCGAAGACTCGTGGTTCAGCTAAGAACGCTGTTGACCACCCACACGGAGGAGGTGAAGGACGTGCCCCTCGTGGACACCGTCGCGCTCGTACCAAGCAGGGTCGTCCTACTGGTAAGGGTCAGAAGACTCGTTCACCAAAGAAGTACTCAAACGTCTTTATTGTGACTCGTCGCAAGCCAGGTCGTTTGATGAAGATTGGTGGCGCGTAATCATTATTGATTTTGCACAAAACAAAAGCCGCATCCCTTTGGGGGTGCGGCTTTTGTTTACATTATTTTCATTAGCCTTTATATTAATTATCGGATCGGTCGTCGATTCGTCCTTTTGGAGAATGCGCAATGTCAATTGCACAACGAGTTGGTGTAGAAGAGTCGGAAACCAAAGTTGATGGTTCTGATCGGTCGCACGAGCATTTGCGTAAGCTAGCCAACCAAGCAGCTTCCGGAGAGGTGGCGGTCTCGGAACAGAAAGAGGGTTGGGACGACATCAGTCCCGACGATCCTGGGGGTTTCCTCGGTGACAAGTGAGCTGGTCAAGCTACTCGTTAAAAGCAGGCGCAAGCGCCTGCTTTTTATATGCCTGGTTTTCTATCTCTGGTTTTGAAAGTGATACCCTTTAGTTTTTTATGATTACTCAGTTCTTTGTAGATGCGACTAGTGTCTTTGGGTTCGGCATGGATAGCTACTTTTTGTACGCCCTGGCCGGTGATGATGAGTTCGAAGCCGGCGTTAGTAAAAACCACGGTTACAAAACTTTTGCCGGTGCGGCCACTGTTTTTGGCTATAATACCCGGTGAGATTTTGGTGACACCGGGAATAGTCTCGAGGGTACGTACCACCAGGTCGGCTGTTTCAGTGAGAGTAGTATGGGTACCCCCGCGGAGATTTTTCATGTTTTGAGTATAGCAGATTGACAGTTGGCGAGGGAAGTAGCATGCTATTTGCTGGTCTGGTCGTTCTATTCAAAACGGAGGCAAAAGTGAGAGCAGTTTTGGTTTTGTCATGTGTGGTTTTGGCTGGTTGTATTACCAAAGAACAAAAGCCAATTTTGCTAACGCCGGTTCATTATCGGCTGGCCGAGTCTTTGTGCAAAAATGACAAAGGTTTGGTTTGGATTCAGTTTTCACCGGATAACCCAAAAGAGTTTCAAGCGCTGTGTCACAATCGGGCCCTCAAATCCTTTCGGGTCATTCTCTGAACTACAAGGTCGTCTACAGGACGGCCTTTTGTTTTTTCTGGAGAGTGTATACTTATTGTTATGACTGATGAAGTGACATTGGTAAAACAAGCCAAGGCGGGAGAAAGCGCTGCCTTTGGATTTTTGTTTGATACCTACTACGACAAAATTTTTCGCTTTGTCTACTACAAAGTTTTTAATAAAGAATTGGCCGAAGATATCACCAGTGATGTTTTCTTCAAGGCACTCACCCGCCTGACGTCTTTTGATGAAGATAAGGGTTTATTCGCTTCTTGGTTATATCGAATTGCCCGCAATGCGGTGATTGATCATTATCGAACTAGTCACTCGACGGAAACTATCGATGATGCTTTTGATATAGGTGTTGACGAAAGAACCCCGGAAATACTTGATGCCATTGCCGATCTAAAGAAGGTGGGTGATTATCTAAGTACCCTAAATGCCAAACAGCGTGAAATTATTACTCTCCGAGTTTGGGAAGAAATGTCTTATCGTGAAATTGCTGAAATAGTGGGTGGCAGCGAAGATTCGGTTAAGATGGCTTTTTCAAGAGGGATTAGGGAGCTTAGGGATAAATGTGGGCCTATTGCCTTGGTGGCATTAGCGCTCACAGCGTTACCTTTTTATGAATTATCGTAATACATAGTATGAACAAAGAGCAGTTACTAAGAGAAATACTTGAATTAGAGCCAGATTTACGCTCTAAGGAAAATGAGGTGCGAACCTTAGTTTTTTCGATGCTTGAGCATAAGCCAAAGGTATTTCCAAACGTTGCTGCTAAACTTCTTATTAGAGCCAGATTAATGGCTGAATTTGAAACTGGTCTTCCTAAGTCTGTGCAGAGCCCATGGACAGACTGGTTGTGGTACATGGCGCCAGTTAGTGTGGCGGCAGTGGTTATACTAATGATGATTCCAAGCGTGCCTGGACCAACCACTCCTTTTGTGCCGGTAAGTAACATCCCACCCGTTATCCGCTCTGGTGGCAGTGAAACTCTAACAGCTCCAAAGACTGTGCCGGTTTCGCCAGCGGCGACAAAAATGGAATCGGTAGAGGTTGCTCCAGAAGCTGATATGAAAATGATGGCTATGCCAGATGTTGATAATGGGTTGGCTCTAAGACAAGATGGAGAGCTCATTGAGGTGGAGCTTTTCAGTGCTACTTCAGCCGTGTTTAGCAGGGTGGTGGTGGCTGAGTCTAGCTTTGTGGTGGTGCGAAATGTGGAGGGTGGGGTAGTTTTTGCCTCTAGTGACACCTTGGCTCAGGGTGTCTACCTTGGACTTGAATTATCAATCACTGATAAGTTGGTGCCGGGTATGTATGAAGCGTTTCTTTATCGTGATATCGGCAGTGATAACATCCTTGAGTCTGGCACTGATCCAATGGTCTTTAATGAAGACGGTTCGCCTTACGTTGTTTCATTAGGTAGGGTGGAATAATTGTTACATTTTCTAAAAATATACGTAATAAAAAAGAAGGCTTCGCCTTCTTTTTTATTAAAGCGACCTGATTTGTAAGAAAAGTTAAAACCCTGCGTCTTAGTGAATATGACCGAGCGAATTAGACAATTTACCCTCACCAGACCACGACTAAAGAAGGCGATTGGTTGGTTCTTTGTGGTGGTTGGCTTTTTGGCTCTGGTGACCCCGCTTACGCCCGGCGCCTTTCTCTTAGTGGTAGGAATGGAGCTTCTCGGACTACGTATGGCCTTTTTTGATAAGATTTTACCGAAGAAGTGGCGGCCAAAGCTCCCTGAGCTGGTTACCGAAAAGCCAGTAAGCAACTAAACAGACCTAAAAGTCTGTTTTTTTGTTGCAAAATATAGCTATTCTAACAGTAATAGATTGACCAACAGCATATTTTGTGCTACTATTATAAGCATAAGGCCTTGCTTCCAAGGCTAATTAAGGAGAGTTCTTTGAAGAAGTACGAAAAAATAACCCGAAGGGAGTGGCGCTGGACGATTGTCGCCATGATTGTGGCATTTGCTGCCATTTTCATGCTTTCGCCTTACCGGCAAAGCATCATGCCTTTTGACCGGGGCGGTGGCGTGATTGATCGTTCGGTCTTTCATATGCCGTCGGCCCTGGATGCGCCAGAACCGACCTACTTCGTCCGTCCGAGCGAGATGGAGGAGGCGGCAGCGGCCTGCCCGGATGGTGAGTTGGTGGGGCTGGGTGTCACCACCAGGCCGGTGGTTGTCTTCCACATCGCCTGCAAGGGTGGACTGATGTTCCGGAAGGACAAAGAAACCGGACGTACTTTCAAGCGCGTGGTCTCATAGACCATCCGCCTGGACCACAAGGGTCTGCTAGCACATCGCTGGCAGGCCCTTTTTTAGTTGACATTCCCCTGTATTTTGGTACTCTAGGCGGGTTCCAACAGGAAGCAGGGAATGTGTCACCTGCAACTAATAGTCGGACAATTGAAAAGACTTGGGAACCTCTGTTAAGGAAGGCCGTTACCTTTTTTTACGAGAGGTTCTCAAAAAAGCGCGTAAGCGCTGATTTATTCGTATCAAACAGGATTTATATTTTTAAAATTATAAATTCCTTTTATAACTTAATATGTCACGTTCACTCTATAAAGGACCATACATAGACGAGAAGTTGCTGAAGAAGATCGCCGGCAAGAAGCCCGGAGAGAGTGGAGTCATCAAAACCTGGTCACGCGATAGTGTTATCGCTCCAGAGATGGTGGGTCACACATTCGGTGTACACAATGGTAAGGATCACATTCCAGTTACCGTCGCCGAAGAAATGGTAGGACACCGCCTTGGAGAATTTTCTCCAACTAAGAAGTTCCACCGACACGGAGGTAAGATGCAGAAGGAGCTTGAGCAGAAGAAGAAGGAGGCAGAAATTACAGCTGCTAAAGCTGCAAAGTCTACTGCCGCCACTAAGAAATAGTAATTAGGTATGAAAGCAATTTTAAAAAACTATCGCCAGTCACCACGTAAGGTTCGCCTTATTGCTGACGTTGTGCGTGGTAAAAAAGTTACCGAAGCTATTAATCTTCTCAAGTTTGTTGATAAGCGAGCAGCTGTTCCATTTGCAAAAGTAGTGGAGTCAGCAGTTGCTAACGCGGTAGTAGCTGGTAAAGATCCGGCTCGTCTCATTATTAAGAAAGTTGCGGTTGATAAGGGAACGGTGTTGAAGCGATTTATGCCACGTGCACGCGGTTCAGCTTCACGTATTAATAAGCGCAGTAGTCACATCTCAGTCGAGCTCGGCGAGAAATAATATCTATGACACACGTAGCACATCCATTTGTACAGCGCATTGGTGTAAACCGTGACTGGAAGAGTCGCTGGATCACCACTGACGCTAAGAAGTTCCGCGAATACATTCGCACCGATGCCGCTATCCGTAAGCTCCTCGAAAAGAAGCTCAAAGGTATGTCAGTAGACACCGTTGAGATCGAGCGTAGTCAGAAGGATCTTCGCATCATTATCAAAACTGCTCGACCAGGACTAGTAATTGGTCGTAGTGGAGAAGGAGCGGTAAAGCTCAAGAAGGACATTGATATGCTCCTTCGTACTTCTAAGGTTTCTGATAAGCCAGAAATTAAAATCGACGTTGAAGAAGTTCGTTCACCAGAGTCTAGTGCCAGCATTGTTGGTCAGATGATTGCTGAAGGACTTGAGAAGCGTCTTACATTCCGTCGTGTGATGAAACAAACGATTGAGAAGGTAATGGCTAATCGAGACGTAGAAGGAGTTCGTATTATTCTTTCAGGTCGTCTAGGAGGAGCCGATATGGCTCGTAAGGAAGAGCTCAAGAAAGGGCGAATTCCACTCCAGACACTCCGTGCTGATATCGACTTTGCACGCGTAACGGCTCGTTTGCCGTACGGTGCGATTGGTATCAAGGTATGGATCTACCGTGGACAGGTGTTTGCTGACCGTAAGGCTACCCCAGCAGAGACCGCTCCTCGTCAAGCACGAGGTTCACGTAACGGGTAAGTAATTCAGTATGTTATTTCCTAAAAAAGTAAAGCACCGCAAGTGGCAGACCGGTCGCAAGAGTGAAGAGAAGCGTAATCTTCCAGACACTCGAGGCATCACAGTAGCTTTTGGTTCATTTGGACTTAAGGCCACCTCTGCTTCACGCGTTCGTTCAAACCAGATTGAGGCTGCTCGTCGTGTAATATCACGAACCCTCGGTAAGACTGGAAAGATTTGGATTCGAATCTTCCCTGATAGACCAATTACCAAGAAGGCTGCTGAAGTACCGATGGGTAAAGGTAAGGGAGATCTTGATCACTATGTGTTTGAGGTTCGCCCAGGCCGTATCCTATTTGAAATCGAAGGAGTTCCAGAAGAACTCGCCAAAGAAGCTTTCCGCAAGGCTTGCGCTAAGCTTCCATTACAAGGTAAACTCGTGCGTCGTGAAGAGACGCGCGCCTAATCACTCTCGCGTATGACAAAAATGTCAGAAATTCGAAAGAAGACAGAGGCTGAACTCCTAGAAGTGGTTAACACCACTCGTGAGACCCTTCGAGTCGAAAGATTCAAGGACAAGTTCAGTCGCAAGTCGAGCGTCATCAACAACGCTAAGCGAGAAATTGCTCGCGCTCTCACTGAGCTTTCGCTCCGTCGTCATAATAAAGAGACTAAATAAATAGTATGACAACCGAAAATCAGACTGTAACAAGTCGTCGTACACTACGTGGTACCGTCGTCTCAACCAAGATGAAGGATACAATCACCGTAGCTGTAGAACGATACGTTCAGCATCCAAAGTACAAAAAGTTCATGCGCCGCACGAAGAAGTTCTTGGTTCATGACGCAGGTAATACTGCAAAAGAAGGGGAAGTGGTCGACATTATCGAAACCCGTCCAATCTCAAAGCATAAGCATTTTGAGCTGGTAACTAAGACCAAGTAACATGATTCAGCCACAATCAATTGTAAAAATCACTGATAACTCAGGAGCAAAAGTTGGCCGAGTCTTCAAAGTTCTTGGTGGTTCAAAGAAGCGCTATGCTGAACTAGGTGAAATGGTGGTACTTTCTGTACAGACCGCAGAACCTCGTAAGGCTGTAAAGAAGAAGGACGTGGTTTATGGAGTAATTGTGCGTCAGCGCAAGCCATTCCGTCGAAAGGATGGATCTTACGTAAGTTTTGATGACAACGCTGTAGTGCTTGTCGACAAGGTAAAGAAAGAGCCTCGCGCTAACCGCGTTTTTGGCCCGATCCCACGTGAGATTGCCGAAGCTGGTTATCAGAAAATCGTTTCACTAGCCCCAGAGGTGGTGTAATGGTGAGTAAGCAAACATAGCTATGAAAATCAGAAAAGGAGACACCGTCAAAGTAATTGCCGGTAAAGATAAAGGAAAGACTGGTACTGTTCTTTCAGTACTAGTAAAAACTGAGCAGGTACTCATCGAGGGTATCAATGTGGCTACCAAGCACGAGAAAAGTCGTCGCCGTGGTTCACAGGGTCAGATTATTGAGAAGAGTATGCCAATTCACGCATCAAACGTTTCGCTCATGGAGGGAGACAAGACTGTGCGCGTAGGCTACACCTTCGAAGGTGAGGGAGACAAGCGCAAGAAAGTGCGAGTTGCCCGCCCTAGTGGTAAGAAAATTTAATTATGGAAACTACACAATCAAGTCTAAAGACAGTGTACGAAGCTCTTAAGGGAGAATTCGGTTACACCAACGTCATGCAGGCACCAAAAATTGAGAAGGTAGTGGTTTCTGTGGGAACTGGTCGTGTTCAGGATAAGGCAAGAATTGCTCTAATTCAGGACCGTCTAGCACAGATTACCGGCCAGAAGGCTTCAGCTCGTCCAGCTAAGCAGTCAATTGCTTCTTTCAAACTTCGTGAAGGAGACATCATTGGCTACCAGATTACCCTTCGTGGTAAGCGAATGATTTCGTTCGTAGACAAGCTCATTCACTTGGCGTTGCCACAGACTCGCGACTTCCGCGGTCTAAAGGTGACTTCAATTGATGATATGGGTAACTACACCATCGGTATCAAGGAGCACACTGTGTTCCCAGAATGTGCTGATGAGGAAATCAAGGATGTGTTCTCATTTGCAGTTACTATTGTAACTACAGCTAAGAGCAAGAAGGAGGCTGAGGCTTTCCTTCGCCATATTGGCTTGCCACTTGAGACTGCCGCCTAGGCAGACTAGAAAGCAAACAGTTTTGCTTTCGGCAAGTGGCAAGAGACGGAGACATGTTTTCGACCAAAAGGGAGAAAACGGTCGAGTCCGGGGAGGAAGTTCTTAGTGAGCGAAGCTCACTTAGAAACTTGACCCTGCCACTTGAGACTGCCGCCTAGGCAGACTAGAAAGCAAACAGTTTTGCTTTCGGCATCAATTGTTCCGACTATAACGACACAAACAAAAAGCACCCGATTGGGTGCTTTTTGTTATTGACAAAGCGTGCTAATTATAGTTTTATATCAGCGGCAGTTTTTGTACCACTTTTTAGGAGACAGACTATGGCTGCGCAAAAAATGAAAATTGCCCAAATTGTCAATCAGAGCTTTGGGGTGGTCCGTATCCCCACCTTCGGTGGACGGGTTTTGGTACGGTTTCCGACCGATTGGTGGGAAAAAACGGGCAATAGACCAAGGCCGGTGACTGCCGGTCCGCAGATGCGGTGGTCGACCAAGAGGTGAGGTTCCTAGGTCAGGGTAAAAATCCCAGCAACAATGTTGCTGGGTATTTTTTTGTCTTGACTTTTAGGCTTATTTTTAGTACTCTTGGCCCCAAAGCTGGTGAATTTAGGTTTTGTTTAAGCCTTTAAATACCGCTTTTGCTACGCAAACACTGCGCAGCAATTTATAAGGAGGCAAGTCACGAATTACTACGTGATACTGTCTCATAATCAATAATTTTCGTGGCACGAATTTCAGTACGCGTTCGTTCAGAACGTGAACCAAAGTACGCTTGCCGCGTCGTAAGACGCTGTAAGCTCTGTGCACGTAAGCGAGGATATATGCGAGATTTTGATATCTGCCGCATTTGTTTCCGCGAACTAGCACACGAAGGACATTTACCAGGCGTTAAGAAATCATCATGGTAAGCGATACTATCGGCGATTTCATTATTCGCCTTAAGAACGCTGGAGCGGTGGGCAAGAAGGAGGTAGCCGTACCGTACTCTAAGCTTCGTCATGCAATTGCAGACAAACTAGTAGCTGCTGGATACATTGAGAAGGCCGAACAGCAGGGCAAGAAGGTTCAGAAGACATTGGCTATTACCCTAAAGTACGAAAATGGCTCACACCGCATTGCTGGTGTAAAGCGTATTTCAAAGCCGGGTCGCCGTCTTTATACAAAGGTCGCAGATATTCATCGAGTGAAGTTCGGTCATGGTCACATGATCCTCTCTACACCAGCTGGTATCCTCACAAATGATGAGGCCAAGGCTCAGAATGTAGGAGGTGAACAGCTCTTCATTATTTGGTAAGTATGAGTCGTCTAGGAAAACAACCAGTAACTATTCCAAGTGGAGTAACTGTTGCTGTAGAAAACGGTCTTATGACTGTAACTGGTCCAAAGGGGACACTTACACGTGCTATTAAGCCTGATGTTACCGTTGCGGTAGAGGAAGGTGTGGTAGTGCTTACACCAGGTAAGACTGTATTGGCTCCAGCTCTATGGGGTACGTACGCCGCTCATGTGCGCAACATGATTAAGGGTGTAACTGAAGGGTTCACCAAGATTCTTGATATCGAAGGAGTTGGTTATCGTGCTGAAATTAAGGGTACAGCCATTGTACTTAGTGTTGGTTTCTCACACCCAGTTTCTATTGAAATTCCAAACGGAGTTTCAGCTACTGTTGAGAAGACATCTATCACACTTACTAGTGCTGATAAGGATCTACTTGGACAGTTTGCTGCCAACGTTCGTAAGGTAAAGAAACCAGAGCCATACAAGGGTAAGGGTATTCGTTACCGTGGAGAGTTTATTATTCGCAAGCAAGGTAAGAAGGCTGCTTAAGCCCGTAACTAATTTTGAACTATGGAAAAAACACAGTACAAAAACGCCAAGCGTGTGGTTCGTCACAACCGAATCCGTGCAAAGGTGGCGGGTGATGCCTCACGTCCTCGTTTGGCAATCTTTCGCAGTAATCGTTACATTTACGCTCAGCTCATCAATGATGTTGAGGGTAAGACCATTGCTGCTGTAGATACTCGCACAGTAAAGTCAGGTACTCTAACTGAGAAGGCTACCGTTATTGGTACCGAGATGGCTATCAAGGCTAAGGCAGCTGGCATCACAGCCGTTGTCTTCGACCGTGGTGGTTTCCGTTACCAGGGATCTATCGCCGCTCTCGCAGACGCTGCTCGTGCAGCTGGTCTAGCGTTTTAATCACACACATTAATTTATGTCAGAAAACACACAGCAGGAAGCTACAACTGGTGTAACACCAGACACTGAGGTGACTACCTCTACCGATGCACCAGCTGTACCTGAGACAAGTGGCGAGTCTGCTCTGCAGGCTGGTCGTGGTCGTCGGGGACAGGGTGGTGATCGTCGCAACCAGCGTCGTCCACGTCGTGGTGCACGTCCAGAGCGAGTAAAGCCAGAGTTTGATCAGAAGATTATCAGTATCCGTCGTGTAACTCGTGTGATGGCCGGAGGTCGTCGCTTCAGTTTCTCGGTGGCTATGGTTATCGGAGACAGACGCGGCAAGGTTGGAGTGGGAATCGGCAAGGCCGGCGACACTCAACTTGCTATTGAAAAGGCTGTTCGTGATGCTAAGAAGCACATGATTGTGGTACCAATGAACAAGGAGGGTCACCTTCCTCATGATGTACATACCAAGTATGCTTCAAGTGAGGTAATGATTATGCCAGCTCCAGGTCGTGGACTTGTAGCCGGTTCATCAGTTCGTACTGTACTTGAACATGCTGGAGTAAAGGATGTTACTGCTAAGATCTTTTCTCGCAGTAAGAACAAACTTAACAATGCTCGCGCTGCTGTCGAAGCGCTCAAGCAACTAAAGACTAAGTAATATGCAGCTTCATGATCTAAAGGCGAGTTCTGCTCGCAAAGATGCTAAGCGTATTGGTCGTGGTGGAAAGCGTGGTAAGACTTCAGGCCGTGGAGGAAAGGGTCAGACCGCTCGTACTGGTAACAGTACCCGCCCAGAAATGCGTGACTTCATCAAGAAGTTGCCTAAGCTTCGTGGACATGGTGTAAACCGTGCTCGAACTGTTAATGCTGAGCGCGTGCTCGCTGTTCCGGTTAATCTGGTTCGCCTTGAGGCAGCCTTTGCTGCTGGTGAAAC
>JACCDV011156025.1_pt1 | contig 58447 bp, 36 predicted proteins | sample 7446131 | NCBI WGS metagenome assembly JACCDV01 (sample SAMN15323448, study PRJNA562643) | freshwater metagenome | isolation source: river surface water | place: USA:Blue River Watershed | collected 2017-08-17
CGGGCGCGGGGGCGGGGGGGGGCGGGCGGGGGGGGTGGCGCGCGCGGGGGGGGGGCGGGCGCTGGTTCGGGCGGAGGGGGCGGCGCAGGGCTGGCCTCGGGCGGGGCCGCCTGCACCGGCACGCTGGCCCACAGCTCGGCCTCGGCGCTGACCACCGCCTGCGTGGTCCAGCGGGTCACCCAGGCCAGGCCGGCAAACAGCACGGCATGCGCCAGCAGCGCCAGCAGCATCGACCGGCCCCATCCGCGCTCTTGCGGGGGCATCCAGTCGTCGCGCGTTGGGCTGGCGTTCATGCCGGGGCGCTCCTCAGGGCACCAGCTGCATCGACAGGCCCACGCGGGCCACGCCCGCACGTTGCAAGGTGTCCATCACCTTGACCACCACCTCGTAGCGCACCGTGCGGTCGGCGCTGATCACCACCGCCGCATCGGCCGCGCCGGCTTGCGCCGCGCGCACCGCCTCGACCAGGCCGGGCAGGGCGACCGGGCGCGCCTGGCCGTCGGTCTGCAATTGCAGGGTCTCGTCCTTGGCCACCTGGATCTGCACCACCTTGTCGGGGGCCTTGTTGGCCTTGCCCACCGTGGGCAGGTCGATCACGCTGGGCGCAATCATGGGAGCGGTGACCATGAAGATGATCAGCAGCACCAGCATCACGTCGATGAAGGGCACCATGTTGATCTCGTTGATGGTGCGCCGGCCGCGGCCGCGGGAAGCAACTGAGGGCATGGCAGGACCTCCGGTCTCAGGCGGCGGGGCCGCTGTGGCTGGTGCTGCTCACCAGCGAGCGCTGCAGGATGTTGGAGAACTCCTCGATAAAGCTCTCGAGGCTGATGGCCACGCGGTCGATGTCGCGCGCAAAGCGGTTGTAGGCCACCACCGCCGGGATGGCGGCGAAGAGGCCGATGGCGGTGGCCACCAGTGCCTCGGCAATGCCCGGGGCCACGGTGGCCAGCGTCACCTGCTGCAGGCTGGCCAGGCCGGTGAAGGCGTGCATGATGCCCCACACGGTGCCAAACAGGCCCACATAGGGCGAGACCGAGCCGACCGAGGCCAGAAAGGCCAGCTGCGATTCGGCCGCGTCCATCTCGCGCTGGAAGGCCGCGCGCATGGCGCGGCGTGCGCCGTCGAGCAAGGTGGCGGCGTCGCCGATGCGGCGGTCCTTGAGCTTTTGCACCTCGCGCATGCCACTGACAAAAATCCGCTCCATGGGCCCACCCTGGCGGGCGGTCTGGCTGGCCGATTGCGTGAGTTCTTGCAGGCTGATGCCCGACCAGAACACGCGCTCGAACTCGTCGTTGTGACGGCGCATGCGCGCAATCGCCGCAAACTTGCGGATGATGGCCGCCCAGCTGGCCACCGAGATCGCCAGCAGCAGGGCCATGACCAGCTGCACGACCAGGCTGGCGTGCAGCACGAGCGAGAGGATCGACATGTCTTGGTTCATGACAGGACTTCCAGGATCTGGGCCGGGATGCGGCCGGGTTGCAGGGTGTTGGCGTCGACCCAGCCAATGCGGATCGTGCCTTCGGCCAGCAGGGTCTGGCTGTGGTCGGGGTTCAGGCGCCAGGCCTGCTGGGCAATCACCAGACTGGCGCGGCCTGGCTTGGCCAGTTGGGCGGTCACGCGCAGGCGGTCGTCCAGGCGCGCGCTGTGCAGGTAGCGCACGCTGGTCTCGGAGACCACAAACATGCCGCCCAGCTGCTCGCGCAGCACCTGCTGGCCCTGGCCCAGGTGGCGCAACCACTCGGTGCGCGCGCGCTCGAAAAACTTGAGGTAGTTGGCGTAGAACACGATGCCGCCGGCATCGGTGTCTTCCCAGTAGACGCGGATCTCGAAGGAAAACGGCTCGCTCATGGGGGTCAGGGCCGCAGCCATTGGGCCATGCGCTCGGTGGCCTGCATCAGTTGCGGCAAGGCGCTGGCGGTGGAAAAACGGATGTAGTGCCCGCCCTGGCTGGCGCTGAAATCGCGCCCCGGGGTGGCGGCCACACCAGCGTGCTCCAGCATGGCGTGCGCCAGCGCCCAGCTGTCGGCCAGGCCCAGGCGCGCGCACAGGGCCCGCACATCGGCCCAGGCGTAAAAGGCGCCGTCGGGCACGACCGGCACCGTCAGGCCCAGGGCATTGAGGGCGGGGATGAAGGCGTCGCGGCGCTCGCGCAGCATCTGGCGCTGCTGTTCGCAGTGCTGCAGGCTCTCGGGCACAAAGCAAGCCAGCGCCGCCTCTTGCGCCAGGGTGCTGGGGCAGATCGTCAGGTGCTGGGCCAGGCGCTCGAACACCGGCACCAGCGCCTCGGGCATCACCACCCAGCCCAGGCGCCAGCCGGTCATGCCAAAGTATTTGCTGAAGCTGTTGATGCTGATCACATCGTCGCCCAGGGTCAGGGCCGACTGGCCATAGGCCGCGTCGTGGGACAGGCCCAGGTAGATCTCGTCGACGATCAGCTGGCCGCCGCGCGCGCGCACCGCCTGGTGGATGCGCGCCATCTCGGGCGCGGCAATCGAGGTGCCCGTGGGGTTGGACGGCGAGGCCAGCAGCACCGCGCGGGTGCGCTCGCCCCAGTGCTCGGCCACCTGTTGGGCATTGAGCTGAAAGCGCGCAGCGGCGTCGGTGGGAATGCGCACCGCGCGCCCGTCGGCGGCGGTCACAAAGTGCGCGTTGCAGGGGTAGCAGGGGTCGGGCATGAGCACCTCATCGCCCGCGTCGATCAGCGCCAGGCAAACCAGTTGCAGCGCGCCCGACGCGCCCGCCGTGACGGCAATGCGCGAGGCCGCAATCTCAAGGCCAAAGTGCTGTGCGTACCAGCCGCTGATGGCCTCGCGCAGGGCCGGTGTGCCCAGGGCCTGCGTGTAGCCGGGCGAGCCTTGCGCCAGCCGCGCACGCGCTGCTTCGCGCACCAGCGGCGGCGCGCCGTAGTCGGGCTCGCCAATGTTCAGGTAGATCATGGGGCGGCCGCTGGCGGCGGCGCGCGCGGCCACCGCTTGCGCGGTCTTGGCCATCTCCATCACATAAAAGGGCTCGATGCGGCGGGCCCGTTGCGACAGGTGCAGGGTCGCGGACATGCGCGCTCTACGGCCTCAGGCGCGGGCTTTGCCCGCCGCCCGATCGGCCTCGACCTCGTCGGGGCGCAGCTCGGGGGCCAGGGCGCCCAGCACCGCGTTGACGTATTTGTAGCCATCGGTGCCGCCAAAGTCCTTGGCCAGCTCGATGCTTTCATTGAGGGCCACGCGCCAGGGCACATCCAGGCAGTGGCGCAGCTCGTACACCCCCATCCACATGATGGCGTGCTCGATCGGCGAGATCTCTTGCAGGGCGCGGTCCAGGCGCGGCGCGATCAGCGCGTCCAGCTCGGCGGCCTCGCGCACGCAGCCGTGCAGGAGCGCGTCGTAGTGGGCCGAGTCGGCCTTGTGAAAGCCCGACAGCTCGCGCGTGAACAGGTCAACGTCCTCGGCCGGGTTGCCCCCCACGATGAACTGGTACAGGGCCTGCAGCGCAAACTCGCGGGCGCGGCTGCGCGCCGACTTGGTCGAGGACTTGCGCGAGCCGGCAGCGGCGGCGGGGGCGGTGCTCATGCCGGGTCCTCGACGTCTTCCCAGGCTTCCTGGTCGGCGCCGAGCTCTTCGAGCAGCAGCGCCATCTCGACCGCCACGCGGGCCGCATCGCGCCCCTTGTCGGTCTGGCGGGCAATGGCCTGCGCCTCGTTCTCGGTGGTCAGCACGGCGTTGGCAATGGGCAGGTTGTAGTCCAGGCCCACGCGCGTCACGCCCGCGCCCGACTCGTTGGCCACCAGCTCGAAGTGGTAGGTCTCGCCACGGATGATGCAGCCCAGGGCAATGAGGGCATCAAACTCGGCGCGCTCGGCCAGGGCCTGCAGTGCCAGCGGCACCTCCAGGGCGCCGGGCACCTTGACCAGGTGGATGCGCTCCACGCCCAGGGCGCGCAGCTCGTCGGTGCAGGCCTGGGCCAGGGCGTCGGTGATGTGGGCGTTGAAGCGCGCCTGCACGATGCCGATGTGCAGGTCGCGGCCGTCCAGTTCGAGGGCTTGCCCCTGATTGGCGTCTAGCATGCTTATTCCTTGGGGATGTATCCGGTGATCTCGAGGCCGTAGCCGTGCATGCTGGGCATGCGGCGCGGCTGACCCAGCAGCTGCATGCGGCGCACCCCGCATTCGCGCAGGATTTGCGCGCCCACACCGTAGGTGCGCAGATCCATGCGGCCGCGCGAAGGCGCTTGCGCCGGGCGCGCACGGCCCTCCAGCTGGGCCAGCAACTGCTCGCCCGATTCGCCGCAGTTGAGCAGCACCGCCACGCCCTGGTCCTGACGCGCCAGGTAGGCCAGGCTGGCGTTCAGGTCCCAGGAGTGCAGGGTGCGGCCGGTTTCGAGGGCGTCGAGCACCGACAGCGGCTCGTGCACACGCACCGGCACCGAGGTCTCGGGCGTCCACTGGCCGCGCACCAGCGCCAGGTGCAGGGACTGGCTGGGCAGGTCTTCGTAGGCCACCAGCTCGAAGGGCCCGTGCAGGGTCTCGATGCGGCGGCGCGCCACCTGGCGAATCAGCGATTCGGTGCGGCTGCGGTATTCAATGAGGTCGGCAATGGTGCCGATCTTCAGGCCATGCTCGGCCGCAAAGAGCTGCAGATCGGGCAGGCGCGCCATGGTGCCGTCGTCCTTCATGATCTCGCAGATCACCGAGGCGGGCGAGCAACCGGCCATGGCCGAGAGGTCGCAGCCGGCTTCGGTGTGGCCCGCGCGCATGAGCACGCCGCCGTCCACGGCCTGCAGCGGGAAGATGTGGCCCGGCTGCACCAGGTCTTCGGGGCGGGCATGGGCCGCCACGGCGGCCTGCACGGTGCGCGCACGATCGGCCGCCGAAATGCCGGTGGTCACGCCTTCGGCCGCCTCGATGGACACCGTGAAGGCGGTGCTGTAGACGGTGCCGTTGCGCGCGGCCATGGGCGGCAGGCGCAGGTGTTCGCAGCGCTCGCGGGTCAGGGTCAGGCAGATCAGGCCCCGGCCAAAGCGGGCCATGAAGTTGATCGCTTCGGGCGTGACATGGTCGGCGGCCAGCACCAGGTCGCCTTCGTTCTCGCGGTCTTCCTCGTCGACCAGGATGACCATGCGGCCGGCCTTGATCTCGGCGACGATCTCCTCGACCGGCGAGATGGCCACCGGCACAAGCGGGGGACGGTGTTCGGGGGCGTTCATGGGCGGTCCTTTTGCGCGGTGTCGACCAGGCCAAGCATGCGCTCGACATAGCGGGCGACGGTGTCGATTTCGAGGTTCACACGGTGGCCGGGGGCCAGCAGGCCCAGGGTGGTGTTGGCCACGGTGTGGGGAATGAGGTTGATCTGGACCTCGCAACCGTCGGCGCTGTCCTGCACACTGTTGACGGTCAGGCTCACGCCGTTGATGGTGATCGAGCCCTTGTAGGCCAGGTAGCGCGCCAGCTCGGGTGGCGCGAGCACCGCCAGCAGCCAGGACTCGCCCACCTGCGCCATCTGGCGCACCGTGCCCACGCCATCGACGTGGCCCGAGACAATGTGCCCGCCCAGGCGATCCTGCGCGCGCATGGCTTTTTCCAGGTTGACCGGACCGGTGGCCGTGAGGCCTGCGGTGCGTGCCAATGACTCGGCCGAGATGTCGATGGTAAATCGCTGGCCGGGCAGGTCGAGGGTGGTGACCGTCATGCAGGCGCCATTGAGGGCGATGCTGTCGCCCAGGCCCACATCATCGAGGTAGCCCGGAGGCGCCTCAATGGTCAGTCGCTTGCCGTGCTGCAAAGAGCGTCCCAGGTCGTGGAGGTCGGCGATGCGCCCCACGCCGGTGATGATTCCGGTGAACATCCGGCTATTTTCGCAGGTTTGTGGCCCTTTGGCCGCCGGCACGGCAAATAGACTTGTGGGCTTACTCCCATGGGTAAGGGTAAATCCACCCCTGTGGACGCAGGGGGGCTGCCTAAAATGTGGCAGTGCAGCAATTTGCCTATTCACGATCCGACCCAGGGAGACCGGCATGACCGAGCCGACCGATACCCCAGCGGCGCTGCGGGTGATCAAGAAGTACCCCAACCGGCGTCTGTACGACACCGAGACCTCGACCTACGTCACCTTGGCGCAAATCCGTGACCTGGTGATCCAGGCGCGCCCGCTGCAGGTGCGCGACGCCCGCACCGGCGAGGACCTGACCCGCTCGATCCTGCTGCAGATCATTCTGGAGGAGGAGGCCGCGGGCGTGCCCATGTTCTCCGAGGCCATGCTGGCCAACCTGATCCGTTTTTATGGCCATGCCATGCAAAGCCACATGGGCCGGTTTCTGGAGCAGCAGCTGCAGGGCTTTGCCGATTGGCAGGCGCGCATGGGCGAGCAGGCGCGCAGCATGAGCCCCGACGCCTTGCAGGGCATGATGCAGGCGCAGGCGCAGCTCATGCAATCGCTCTGGCCCGGCCTGAACACCGGCGCCCCACCCGGGCTGGCGCAGGCCCAAGAGCAGATCGCGCAGCAGCTGCGCGCCTTCTGGGGCCTCAAAACCTGAGGCGCGCCCGGCGAGCGGCGCCGCGCCTCAGACCTGCGTGGCCTCGCTCTTGAGGGTCAGCGCGCGCAGCACATCGCGCACCATCTGCGCCCGCTGGTGCGGCTCGGGCAGCTCGCGCTCGATGCGCAGCTTGTCGTTGCCGGCCAGCTTGATGTGGCGGTTTTTCTGGATCAGCGCCAGGATGGTCATGGGCTCGATCGGCGGGTTGGCCCGGAAGCTGATCTGGATCACGCCCGGCGCGGCATCGACCTTGATCACGCCGTAGGGCTGCGACAGCACGCGCAGGCGGTGCACATCGATCAGGGCCTGGGCCGGCGGGGGCAACTTGCCAAAGCGGTCGACGATTTCCTCGGTGAGCGCGTCCAGCTGTTCCTGCTTGCGCGCGGTGGCCAGCTTTTTGTAGAAGGACAGGCGCAGGTGCACATCGCCGCAATAGTCCTCGGGCAGCAGGGCCGGCGAGTGCAGGTTGATGTCGGTGGTGGCCTGCATGGGCGCCAGCAGATCGGGCTCTTTGCCCGCCTTGAGGCTGCGCACCGCCTCCGAGAGCATCTCGTTGTAGAGCTGAAAGCCCACCTCCATCATGTTGCCGCTCTGGTTCTCGCCCAGCACCTCGCCGGCGCCGCGGATCTCCAGGTCGTGCATGGCCAGGTAAAAGCCCGAACCCAGTTCCTCCATCTGCTGAATGGCCTCCAGGCGTTGCGCCGCTTGCTTGGGCAGGCCCTCCAGATCGGGCACCAGCAGGTAGGCATAGGCCTGGTGGTGCGAGCGGCCCACCCGGCCGCGCAGCTGGTGCAGCTGCGCCAGACCAAACTTGTCGGCGCGCGACATGACGATGGTGTTGGCGGTGGGCACGTCGATGCCGGTCTCGATGATGGTCGAGCACAGCAGCACGTTGAAGCGCTGCGCCACAAAGTCGCGCATCACGCGCTCGAGCTCGCGCTCGGGCATTTGGCCGTGCGCCACCGCAATGCGCGCCTCGGGCAGGATCTCCTCGAGGCGGGCGCGCCGGTTTTCAATGGTCTCGACCTCGTTGTGCAGGAAGTAGACCTGGCCGCCGCGCTTGAGCTCGCGCAGCACCGCCTCGCGAATCACCCCATTGTTCTCGCTGCGCACACAGGTCTTGATGGCCAGGCGCCGCTGCGGCGCGGTGGCAATCACCGACAGGTCGCGCAGCCCCTCGAGCGCCATGCCCAGGGTGCGGGGGATGGGGGTGGCGGTCAGGGTCAGCACATCGATCTCGGCGCGCAAGGCCTTCATGGCCTCTTTGTGGCGCACGCCAAAGCGGTGTTCCTCGTCGATGATGAGCAGGCCCAGGTTCTTGAAGTGGGTGCTGGGGCTCAGCAGCTTGTGCGTGCCGACCACGATGTCGATGGTGCCATCGGCCAGGCCCTTGAGCGCGCCCGTGACCTCTTTGCCCGAACGAAAGCGCGAGACCTCGGCCACCTGAACAGGCCATTTGGCAAAGCGGTCCTTGAGGGTCTGGTAGTGCTGCTCGGCCAGCAAGGTGGTCGGGGCCAGAAAGGCCACCTGGCGCCCGCCGGTGACGGCCACAAAGGCCGCGCGCAGGGCGACCTCGGTCTTGCCAAAGCCCACGTCGCCGCACACCAGGCGGTCCATGGGGCGCGGGCTGATCATGTCCTGGATGACGGCATGGATGGCCGCCTTCTGGTCGGCCGTCTCCTCAAAGCCAAAGTCGTTGGCAAAGGTCTCGTAGTCCTGTGGGCTGAAGCGAAAGGCGTGTCCCTGGCGCGCGGCGCGGCGCGCGTACAGGTTCAGCAGTTCGGCGGCGGCATCGCGCACCTGCTGCGCCGCCTTGCGCCGCGCCTTGTCCCACTGGCCCGAACCCAGCTTGTGCAAGGGCGCCTCGTCGGCGCTCACGCCGGTGTAGCGGCTGATCAGGTGCAGCTGGCTGACCGGCACGTACAGCGTGGCCGCGTCGGCGTACTGCAGGTGCAGAAACTCTTGCAGCGCGGGCTGGCCCTGCGCGTCCTTTTGCCCCATGTCCATGTGGACCAGGCCCTGGTAGCGGCCGATGCCGTGCTGGGCGTGCACCACCGGGTCGCCCACATTGAGCTCCGAGAGGTCCTTGATCAGGGCTTCGACATCGCTGGCCTGCTCCTGGCGCCGGCGCCGGCGCAGCGCCGGCGTGGCGGCAAACAGCTCGGCCTCGGTGATCAGCTCCAGGCCCGCATCGGGCCAGGCAAAGCCTTGCGCCAGCGCCGACACCGCCATGCCGATGCGCTCGGTGCTGGCCAGAAAGTCCGACAGGCTGTCAAAGGCCGGCAGCGAGAGGCCGCTGGCGCGCAAAAAGTCGCTCAGGCTGGTGCGCCGGCCCTCGCTCTCGGCCAGCACCAGCAGGCGCCGTGGGCTGCGGCCCAGGTGGGTCTGCAGGCGCTCGAGCGGCTGCTCGCTGCCGCGGTCCACGCGCAGGTCGGGCAGGGGCAGGGCCAAGGCCTCGCCCGCACCGCCGGCCGTGCCGGCGCGCAGCAGCAACTGGCCGTGCGATTTGGCCAGGCCAAAGAATTGTTCGATGGGCAGGAACAGCGCCTCGGGCGGCAGCACCGGGCGCTCGGGGTCGCCCTGCACCAGGCGGTAGCGCTCGCGCGTGTCTTGCCAGAAGCGCTGCAGGCTCGCGTCCATGTCGCCATGCAGGACCAGGGTGGCGCGGCCGGCCTCGTCGTCGTGCCCGCGATCGAGGTAGTCGAACACCGTCGCGGTCTCTTCAAAAAACAGCGGCAGGTAGTACTCGATGCCAGCGGTGGCCACGCCGTTGCCCATGTCCTTGTAGAGGCGGCTGCGCGTGGGGTCGCCCTCGAGCAGCTCGCGCCAGCGGCTGCGAAAACGCCCGCGTGCGGCCTCGTCCATCGGGAATTCGCGCCCGGGCAGCAGGCGCACCTCAGGCACGGGGTAGAGGCTGCGCTGGCTGTCGGGATCAAAGGTGCGCAGGCTGTCGATCTCGTCATCGAACAGGTCGATGCGCAGCGGCATCACCGAGCCCATCGGGAACAGGTCAATCAGGCCGCCGCGCACCGCGTACTCGCCCGGGCTCACCACCTGGCTCACATGGGTGTAGCCCGCCAGCGTCAGCTGCGCCTTGAGCTGCGCCTCTTGCAGGCGCTGGCCCTGTTTGAACGAGAAGGTGTAGGCCGCCAAAAAGGCGGGCGGGGCCAGGCGGTAGAGCGCGGTGGTGGCGGGCATCAGCACCACGTCGGCGCGCTCGGCGCCCTCGCCCTGGCGGATGCGCCACAGGGTGGCCAGGCGCTCGCTGATCAGGTCCTGGTGCGGCGAGAAGGTGTCGTAGGGCAGGGTTTCCCAATCGGGGAACAGCACGCAGCGCAGATCGGGCGCAAAAAACGGCAATTCTTCCAACAGGCGCTGCGCGTCCTGCGCGTCGGCGCAGATGACGGCCAGCAGGCGGCCAGCCTCGCGCTCGCGTTGGGCCAGCTGCGACAGCAAGAGCGCGTCGGCGCTGGCATGGGGGCGGGGCAGGGCGTGGCGTTGGCCGGGGGCAAGCTTGGGCAGGTTCATGAATGGACAGCAGGGGCGTCGCAAACGCCAACACCCCCCTGGGCATCCAGGGGGGTGGTCGGGGCTTGGGCCACCCGTGCATTCTAAAATGCCAGCATGACGGACGCCCCGCCCCTTGCCGCAATCCCCCGCTGCCACCTGATCGTGCCGTGCGCAGGCGTGGGCCAACGGGCGGGCACGGCCCTGCCCAAGCAGTACCACCCTTTGGCCGGCCAGCCCATGGTCATGCACACCCTGGCCGCACTGGCGCAGGTGCCGGCCATTGTGCAAGGCCTGGTGGTGCTCGCCCCCGATGACGACTTTGCCTGGCCGCAAACCGGCTGGCCCGCGCACTTTGTCCGCGCCCCGGTGGGCGGCGCCAGCCGCGCCGAGAGCGTCTGCAATGGCCTGGACTGGCTGCTGGCGCATGGGGCCGATCCGCAGGACTGGGTGCTGGTGCACGACGCCGCACGCTGCCTGGTGCGGCCGCAAGATGTGCAGGGCCTGATCGAGTCCTGTGCCAGCGACCCCGTGGGCGGCCTGCTGGCGCTGCCCCTGCCCGACACCCTCAAGGCCGCGCGCGATGGGCGGGTGGCGCAGACCATCCCGCGCGAGGACAAGTGGCTGGCGCAAACCCCGCAAATGGCGCGCCTGGCCGTGCTGCACGCGGCGCTCAAGGCGGCCGCCGCCCAGGGCTACGCGGGCATCACCGACGAGGCCAGTGCGCTTGAGGCACAGGGCTTGCGCCCGCGCCTGGTCGTCGGTGCGGCCGACAATTTCAAAATCACCTGGCCTGCCGACTTTGCGCTGGCCGAGGCCGTGTTGGCGGCCCGAGGAGTCCACGCATGAACTGGCGCATTGGCGAAGGTTGGGATGTGCACCGCCTGGTGGCGGGTCGGCCCTTGATGCTCGGCGGCCTGCACATCCCGCACGAGAAGGGGCTGGACGGCCACTCGGATGCCGACGTGCTCTTGCACGCCATCACCGACGCGGTGCTGGGCGCGGCGGCGTTGGGCGATATCGGCCGGCATTTTCCGGACACCGATCCTGCTCATCGGGGCGCCGATTCGGCGCTGCTGCTGCAACAGGCCATGGACCGCGTGCGTGCGGCCGGCTGGACGCTGGTGAACCTGGACAGCACCATCATTGCGCAAGCCCCCAAACTGGCGCCGCACATGCCGGCCATGGTGCAGCGGGTGGCGCAGATCCTGGCGGTGGATGTGGGGCAGGTCAATATCAAGGCCAAGACCGCCGAGCGCCTGGGCCCCGAAGGCGAGGGCCTGAGCATGCAGGCGCGCGCCGTGGTGCTGCTGCAGCGCGCCTGATCAGTTGCCGCGCGGGCCGGCCTTGGCCATGGGCCACAGCAAATCGATGGCCAGACCGCCCCCGGCCGGCAGCGTCAGGTGCATCTGACCGCCCGCCTGCTGCACGATGCGCTCCACGATCGACAGGCCCAGGCCCGCGCCGGCGGCCGAGGTGCGGGCCTTCTCGCCGCGCAAAAACGGCTGGGTGAGCAGGGGCAACAGATCCGGTGTCACCCCTGGGCCGTGGTCCCGCACCTGAAGCCAGACCATCTGCGCCTGGCGTGCCGCCTGGATCGTCACATGGGCGCGGTCGTCTGCGGCGCTTTTGCCATAGCGGCGTGCGTTCTCGAGCAAGTTGGAAATGACCCGGCCCAGGGCCACTGGGTCAGCTTCCACCAGCAAGCCTGTCGGCACCGACAAGCGAATGTCCATCTGCATGCTTTGCACAAAGGGCGCGATGTCGCGTTCGAGTTGCTCGCGCAGCGGCAGCGCTTGCGGCTGCTGCGGCGCGCGCCGGCCATAGTCCAGGAATTGCCCAATGATCCCGTCCATTTGCTCGATGTCGGTGGCCATGGCCTCGCGCGCTTGCGCATCGGGCACGCTCAGCTCGGTCTCCAGGCGCAGCCGCGCCAGCGGTGTGCGCAGGTCGTGCGAGAGGCCCGCGAGCATCAGCGCGCGGTCCTCCTCGGCCTTGGACAGGCGGTGCACCATGCGGTTGAAGCCCTGCGTCAGCTGCGCCAGCTCGCGGGTCGATTCGTCCTCGCGCAGCAAGGCCTCGTGGTACTGCCCCTCGCGCAGCCTACCCGTGGCCAGGAACAGGCGGCGCAGCGGCCGATTGACCCAGCGCGCCATGAACAGGGCACCCGCCAGCGACAGGCCGCTCGTGATCAGCAGCCAGAGCAGCCAGGCCGAATCCTCGATGGGGCGCATGCGCTCATAGTCCATCTGCAGCCAGTAGCTTTCGCGGTCGATCGTCAGGCCCACCCACAGGCCGCGCTCGCCATTCACCCGTGAGGCCACGATGGTGCCTTCGCCCAGGCGCTCGGTCACCGCCGCGGCCAGCTTGGTCTCCAGGGTCCCTGGGGCAAAACTGGCCCAGGTGTCGCTGGGCTGGCGCGCCACCACATTGAAGTCTTCTTCGGTCGACAGGGTCTGCAGCAGCGAGCTGCGCTGCGAGGGGTCGGTGTGCTGCAGCGCGTTGCGCGTGAGGTTGACCACCGTGGCGATCTGGTAGGCATTGCGCAGCGTCGAGGGCTCGTACTCAAACAGGCGAAAGAGCTGCAGCAAGGAAATGGTGCTGCCCAGAATCAGCAGGGCCAGCAGCAAAAACGTGCGCCAGAAAAGCCCCATGGTGGGGCGCAAAGACGCCGCACCTCGGCCGACGGCGTCGGGGGCGGCGGGCGAGCGTGGGTTCATGCGCGGCCGTCGGGCACGAACACATAGCCCACGCCCCAGACGGTCTGGATGATGCGCGGGTTGGCCACGTCGGCCTCGATCAGTTTGCGCAGGCGCGAGACCTGCACGTCCAGGCTGCGGTCGGAAGGCTCGAATTCGCGCCCGCGCGCCAGCTGGGCCAGTTTTTCGCGCGTCAGGGGCTGGCGCGGGTGGCGCACCAGGGTTTTGAGCATGGAGAACTCGCCGGTTGTGAGCGCGATTTCCTGCTCGCCCTTGAACAGTTGGCGCGCGCCCACATCAAAGCGGAACTCGCCAAAATGCACCACCTCTTCTTCGCCACCGGGGGCGCCGGGGGTTTCGGGTTGCGGGCGGCGGCGCAGCACCGCATGGATGCGCGCCAGCAGCTCGCGCGGGTTGAAGGGCTTGGGCAGGTAGTCGTCGGCCCCCATCTCCAGGCCCAGGATGCGGTCGGCGTCCTCGCCGCGCGCGGTCAGCATGATGATGGGGGTGCGGTCGCCTTGGGTGCGCAGGCGCTGGCAGATCGCCAGGCCGTCCTCGCCCGGCAGCATCAGGTCCAGCACGATCAGGTCGACGCTCTCGCGCTGCAAGATGCGCTGCAGGGCCTTGGCGTCTTCGGCCAGCAGCACATCAAAGCCGTTTTGCGTCAGGTAGCGGCGCACCAGGTCACGGATGCGGGCATCGTCGTCCACCACCAGCACTTTGTCGAGTCGTTGCGACATGGCGTTCTCCGCGTCAGATTTGGCTGCGCCAGTTTATTGGGCGGCCCAGCCACCGTCCATGTTCCAGGCCACGCCGCGCACATTGCCGGCGGCGGGCGAGCAGAAGAACACGGCCAGCTCGCCCAGCTCTTCGGGCGTGGTGAATTGCATGGAAGGTTCTTTTTCGCCCAGCAGCAGCTTTTTGGCCTCTTCGTTGCTCAGGCCCAGGGCTTGCGCTTTGGCGTCCACCTGCTTCTGCACCAGCGGGGTCAGCACCCAGCCCGGGCAGATGGCGTTGCAGGTCACGCCGGTGGTGGCGGTTTCCAGGGCCGTGACCTTGGTCAGGCCCACCACCCCGTGTTTGGCCGCCACATACGCCGATTTCTCGGCCGAGGCCACCAGGCCGTGCACCGAGGCCACGTTGATGATGCGGCCCCAGTTGGCGGCTTTCATGGCCGGCAGCGCCAGGCGCGTGGCGTGGAAGGCGCTCGAGAGGTTGATGGCGATGATGGCGTCCCAGCGCTCGATGGTGAAGTCCTCGATGCGGGCGACGTGCTGGATGCCGGCGTTGTTCACCAGGATGTCGACGCGGCCAAAGGTGGCCTCGGCATGCGCCATCATGGCGGCGATCTCGTCGGGGCGGCTCATGTCGGCACCGTGGTAACTCACCTGCGCGCCCAGGGCCTTGACCTCGTCAATGGCTGCCTGGCTGTCGCCAAAACCGTTGAGCACCAGGTTGGCGCCCTGGCGGGCCAGCGCCTTGGCAATGCCAAGACCGATGCCGCTGGTCGAACCGGTCACCAGCGCTGTTTTTCCTTTGAGCATGCGTACTCCACGATCGTCAGGGCCCCAGGGGGCGGGTTGGTCAATAATCCATTATCGCTTTGAAAACAGCACCGGCTCTTGACGCCGGTCATTGAGCAGGGATGCCCGTGATGACCCCCCAACTGATCCACATCGATTGCCCCCACCCGCAGGGCCAGCACCGCATGGCCTGCTGGGTCTGGGGCGCCGAGTCCGCCACGCATGTGCTGGTGGCGGTGCATGGCCTGACCCGCCAGGGGCGCGACTTTGACCGCCTGGCCGAGCACCTGATCGTGCAGGCGAAGGCGCAAGGCCGCGAGCTGGCCGTGCTGTGCCCGGACGTGGTGGGGCGCGGGCGCAGCGACTGGTTGCCCGTCGCCATGGGCTACCAGCTGCCGCAATACGCCGCCGACATGCTGGCCCTGCTGGCCTGGCGCCATGCGCGCACGCCGATTACCCGGCTCGACTGGGTGGGCACCAGCATGGGCGGCCTGATCGGCATGGTCATGGCTGGCCAGCCGCAGCTGCCCCTGCCGTGCCCGATCGCGCGCCTCGTCCTCAACGACGTGGGGCCGGCGGTGACCTGGGCCAGCATCGAGCTGATGCAGGCCTATGTGGGCCGCTTTGGCGTCTTTCCCGACCTGGCGGCGGCCGCGGCCGCGATGCGCCAGATCTCGGCCGGTTTTGGCCCCTTGAGCGACGAGGCCTGGCTGGCCCTGTCGCGCCCCATGGTGCGCGAGGTGCCCGGGGGCGTGACCTTGCATTACGACCCGGCCATTGGCGATGCGGTGCGCGCCGTCACCCCCGAGGCGGCCGAGCAGGGACAGGCCATGCTGTGGGCGCTGTACGACCAGATCCAGGCGCGGACCCTGTTGATCCGGGGCGCCGAGTCGAATTTGCTGACCCCCGAGACGGCCCTCGAGATGACGCAGCGCGGCCCGCGCGCCCAGCTGGTGACCTGGCCTGGCGTGGGCCATGCGCCCACCCTGACCGAACCCATGCAGATGGCACAGGTGGCGGACTTTTTGCTGGGCTGAGCCATGACACCGACCGAAGTTCCCGACCGGGCGCCTGGACGCCCCCCCGACCGACCGGCGGTGCTGCTGGCCACCGCCAGCGAGCAGCCGGTGCAAGGCCTTCTCGAGCGCGCACGCGCCTTCACCCAGCCCATCATCGACAGCGAACGCCTGGACACCGGCGAGATCATCTGGGCGCACGCCCAGGCGGTGGCGCAGATCCTGTCGGACATCGGCGGCGGCGAGGACCTGCAGGCCGCCGCCTACCTGGTCTACGCCTGTCCGCACCTGAACAAGCCCGAGGAGCTGCTGAACAAGGCCTTTGGCGCCCCGCTGGCGCGCCTGGCCATGCAGACCAACCAGCTGCTGCACCTGCAGCGCCTGTCGCAGGCGGCCAGCGCGTCGGCGCAGCTGACCGACGACCCGCGCCTGCAGACCGAGACGGTGCGCAAGATGCTGCTGGCCTTCTCGCGCGATCTGCGGGTGGTGCTGCTGCGCCTGGCCTCGCGCCTGCAGACCCTGCGCCACTATGCGGCCACCAAGCAGCCGGTGCCGCCGGCGCTGGCGCGCGAGTCCCTGCATGTGTTTGCGCCGCTGGCCAACCGCCTGGGCATCTGGCAGATCAAGTGGGAGATGGAGGACCTGTCGTTTCGCTTTCTGGAGCCCGACACCTACCGCGAGATTGCGCGGCTGCTTGACCAAAAGCGCACGGTGCGCGAGCAGTCCATGCAAGCGCTCAACGAAACGCTGGAAGCGGGCTTGCGCGCGCAAGGCGTGAAGGCCGAGGTCTCGGGGCGACCCAAGCACATCTACAGCATCGTGCGCAAGATGCGCGGCAAGTCGCTGCCCTTCGAGCGGGTGTTCGACATCCGCGCCATGCGCATCGTGGTCGACAGCGTGGCCGAGTGCTACCAGGTGCTCAGCTGGGTGCACGAGCACTTTGTGCCCATCACCCAGGAATTTGACGACTACATCGCGCGGCCCAAGCCCAACGGCTACCAGTCCCTGCACACCGTGGTGCGCGACACCGAAGGCTTGCCCATCGAGATCCAGATCCGCACGCGGCAGATGCACGATCACGCCGAGCATGGCGTGGCCGCGCACTGGGCCTACAAGGAGGCGGGGGCCAAGGGCTACGCCGGCGTGCAGGCCAACAGCGATTACGATGCGCGCATCGCGGTGCTGCGCCAGCTGCTGGCCTGGGAGCGGGATTTGTCGGGCGCGCTGGCCGACAAGGCCTTGTTTGACGACCGCATCTATGTGCTCACGCCCGACGCGGCCATCGTCGAGCTGCCGCGCGGCGCCACCGCCGTCGACTTTGCCTACGCGGTGCACACCAACCTGGGCCACCGCTGCCGTGGCGCCAAGGTGGACGGCCAGATGGTGCCGTTGCAAAAACCGCTGGAGAACGGGCAGACCATCGAGATCGTGACCGTGCGCGAGGGCGGTCCCTCGCGCGATTGGCTCAACCCCGACCTGGGCTACCTGGTCAGCCCACGCGCGCGCGCCAAGGTGCGCAGCTGGTTCAACGCGCAGATCAGCGCCGGCCGCATTGCGCGCGGGCGTGAGCTGGTGGAAAAGCTGCTGCAGCGCGAGGGGCGCACGGCGATGCGGCTGGAGGACCTGGCCGCCCAGCTGGGCTTTGCCAGCGCCGATGCCCTGTTCGAGGAGGTGGGCAAGGACGAGTACTCGCTGCGCAACATCGAGGTGTTGCTGCACCCGCCCGAGCCCGCGCCTTCGGCCGACGAGGTCTTGCTGCGCAAGACCCACCACAAAGGCCAGCAGGCGCGCACGGCCTCGGGTGGGGTGCTGGTGGTGGGTGTTGACTCGCTGCTGACCCAGCTCTCGCGCTGCTGCAAACCGGCGCCGCCCGACGCCATCAGCGGCTTCATCACCCGGGGCAAGGGCGTGAGCATTCACCGCCAGGACTGCAGCAACCTGCGCGAGCTGGTGCTGCGCGACCCCGCGCGGGTGATCGAGGTGCGCTGGAGCGCGGGCCAAAGCGAGCAGGTCTACCCGGTGGATGTGGCCGTGCAGGCGGTCGATCGCCAGGGCCTGCTGCGCGATATCTCGGAGGTGTTTGCCAAAGAAAAAATGAACGTGATCGGCGTGCAGACGCAAAGCATCAAGGGCATGGCCTGGATGACCTTCACGATCGAGATCGTCGACGCCGACCGGCTGCAGAAAGTGCTGACGCAGGTGACGCAAATTGCCGGGGTGCGCAGCGCCAGAAGGCGCTGAAAACTCTGCTACAATGCAAGGCTTGCAGGCGCGTAGCTCAGCTGGTTAGAGCACCACCTTGACATGGTGGGGGTCGTTGGTTCGAGTCCAATCGCGCCTACCAATTCAAAGCCCCGTTTCTCACGTGAGAGACGGGGCTTTTTCGTTGGCGCGCGCAGCTTCCCTCAGGCCTTCACCTGGGCTGCCAGCGCGTGCGCTGTCAATGCCCGTGGTCCTTGATATTAATGTATTAAAGTATTCTTTCTGGTTTATGATTTGAATCGAAGGACGCCAATCAAGCCGATGGAATCGGCAGGCGGACCGGGATTCATCTGACCAGGGAGCATGCCGTGTTCAAACACCCCAGCCATTCGCGCGAGCATCAAGATTTTTTTGTGCTGGCCATGCTGAACAAAAAGCGTGGCGGCACGTATCTGGAAATCGGGGGCGCGCAGCCCCAGCAGGGCAACAACACCCACCTGCTCGAATCGGTGTTCGGCTGGCGCGGCGTGTCGGTGGAGTGGAGCGGCGATCTGGCCAGCCGGTGGCCGGGTCAGCGCGTCAACCCCTGCGTCTGCGCCGACGCCACCTTGCTGGACTACGACGCCTTGTTGCAGGCGCATGGGCTCGGGCCGCACATCGACTACTTGCAACTCGACATCGACCCCCCGCACCAGACGCTGAGCGCCTTGCTGCGCATCAACCTGTTCAAGTACCGCTTCTCGGTCATCACCTACGAGCACGATCTCTACAACGGGGGTGATTTCGAGCGCCTGGCCTCGCGTCGCATCCTCGAGAGCTTTGGCTATCGGCGCGTGGTCTCGGATGTGCTGCATGGCGAGTTCTGCTTTGAGGACTGGTACGTCCACCCCGCAGCGGTTTCGGCGCAGACCTATGGCCCCTTGCTGGGTGAACGGGTCACGCTGGATGCGGCGCATCTGGATCCGCGCTACGCCGAGCATTTTTTGCACTTGGGGCTTTGAAGGAGCCGACCATGCATGAAACCAGCAAATCCATTTTTGGCAAGCTGCGTGATGCGCGCTACGCCACACGTTACCTGGTGGGGCAGGGCATCGACATCGGGGCCGGGCGCGATCCGCTGGGGCAGTACCACGAGTTCTTTCCGCTCATGACCGGCTGCCGCGCCTGGGACATGCCCGATGGCGATGCGCAATACATGGCAAGCGTGCCCGATGCGCAGGTCGATTTTGTGCACTCCGCGCATTGCCTGGAGCACATGGTCGACCCTGCCGTGGCCTTGCACCATTGGCTTCGCATCCTCAAACCCGGGGGGCACCTGGTCTGCATCGTGCCCGACGAGGACCTGTACGAGCAGGGCGTGTTCCCGTCCACCTTCAACAGCGACCACAAATGGACCTTCACCATGGGCAAGGCCACGAGCTGGTCACCCGTGAGCGTGAACCTGTTGGACTTGCTGGGCAGCGTGCGGGCACAGGCCCAGCTGCTCAAGCTGGAGTTGCTCGATGCCACCTACCGCCGCCATCTGCCCCGGCTCACGGGACAAGCCCGGCTGGACCAGACCACCACCCCGGTGGGCGAGTGTGGCATCGAGTTTGTGATGCAAAGGCGCTGATTCCCCGCAAGCGTTGACCGATTCCCCTTTCGCAGGAGGCCTGAGTTGCGAGCCAAGTTTTCATCTGCTGTGGGCACGGCCCGCATTCCCGCCTGGATGAACCAGGCCATCGTCCTGCACCAGTGGGGGGACCTGGCTGGGGCCGAGGCTTTGTATCGACAGGTGCTGCATCTGGCGCCCCGTCATTTCGATGCCTTGCACATGATGGGCGCACTGGCCCTGCAGCGCCAGCAACCGGCGCAGGCGCTGCCCTGGTTGCGCCGCGCCCTGATGGTGCGCGAGAACGACGACGCCTTGCACTTTCATCTGGCCTTGGCCCTCTCGGCCCAGGCCCAGTGGCCGCAGGCCCTGACCCACATCCAGCGCAGCCTGGCGCTGCAGCACACCTCGGCCGCTTCCTGGGATCAGCAGGCCAAAATCTTGCAGGCGCTGGGCCGTGATGAAGAGGCCCTGCTCAGCATCGCACGGGCGCAGACCCTGGACCCCCAGAACGCCGATTTGCCCTACCACGAGGCTTGCATGCGGGCCGACCGTTTGGACTATGTGCAGGCGCTGGTGGCGATTGACCGCGCGATCACCTTGCGCCCCGACTTTGCCAACGCGCGCTGGAATCGGGCGTTTTGGTTGCTGCTGCTCGGACGCTACGCCGAGGCCTGGGACGACTATGAGTGGCGCTGGCAAGCCGATCTCAAGCTCAACCATGTGCAAACCAGCAAGCCACGCTGGGATGGGCACACCTCATTGCAAGGCAAAACCCTGTTTTTGCACGGCGAGCAGGGCTTGGGCGATACCTTGCAGTTTTGCCGCTATGTGCCCTTGCTGATCGAGGCCGGCGCCAAGGTGGTGATGGGGGTGCAACCGGCGCTGGAGGAACTGCTGGACACGCTGCCTGGTGGCCCGCATGTGCTGCGTGTCGGCGAGACCATCCCGCCCTTCGATGCCATCTGCCACATCATGTCGCTGGGACGGGTCATGGGCACCACCCTGGAGAGCATCCCGGCGCAAGTGCCCTACCTGCGCGCCAACCCTGCCAAGCGTGCGATCTGGCGTGAGCGCCTGGGCCCGCGCACGCGGCCGCGCTGGGGCTTGGCCTGGAGCGGCAACCCCACGCATGCCAACGACCATCAGCGCAGCATGGCGCTGGCCGAGGTCTTGCCGCACCTGCGGCCCGATATCGAGTGGATCAGCATGCAGCCTGTGGTGCGCGAACGCGACCAGGCCCATCTGGCGCAAAGCCCGATCCGCCCCCTGGGCGCGCAGCTGCAAAACTTTGACGACACCGCCGCCTTGTGCGCCGAGCTCGATGGGGTGATCAGCGTGGACACCAGCGTGGCCCATCTGGCTGGCGCCTTGGGCAAACCCCTGAAGGTGCTGGTGCCCCGTCACACCGACTGGCGCTGGCTGCTGGGCCGCCAGGACAGTCCCTGGTACCCCAGCGCCACGCTTTACCGCATGGGCGATGACGGCGACTGGACACCGGTGTTGCGGCAGGTGATGGCGCAATTGCCGGCGGCCTGATCATGCGTCGACCATGCGGCAGGCGGTCTGTCACTTGTTTTTTGCTCCAAATCGGTGCGTGAATTTAATTTCGATAATTTAAACAAAACAAAAAAATCAAATAAACCTAAAAATTTGGGTTTTCCATACTTTACATGGGTGTATGGCGCACAAATGATGCTTGCAATTGCTTGCAAATGCAGGCATAGCTCGCGGGGTGGGTGACCCCGATTCTGTGCATCAAAGGAGCCGCCCATGAGCTCTGTCCAACTCTCCGTCCAACAAATCGAGAACCTTGCGCAGGGCCTGGCGGCCATTGCCGAGCGATGGCCAGAGTTGGCGCAGGACGAGCGAACGCAAGCGGTGGCCCTGGGATTGGGGCAGAGCTTGCCCAACGCCCTGGACGTGGCGGCCATGGTGCGCGAGGAACTGGTCGATCCGCTGGCACAGGCCCTGGACCAGGCCCTGGCCGATGGGCTCCGCGATGCGGACCTATTGGCCGCCCGTCTGGCGGCTGCCATTCACAGCACACAGGCGCAGATCGATTCGGCGCTGGCGACCCTTGAAACATTGGCCGATGGGCGCCAGGTGCTCTGGTTGACCCTGGACCTGCAAGCGGGGACCACCTTCGAGGGGCAGGTGCTCAATCTCTCGCAAGACCCAGACGAGCCCAACTCGCTCTACAACCAGGGCCTGCGCATCGGCGAGGTGCAGGCCGATCTGTGGGTGGGCATGTCGGGCCAGTGGCGGGTGGGGGTGGTGCTCGACGATGGCTTGCCCGCCGATCAGGCGGTGCTGCTCGACGTGCCCGAATGGTCGCTGTGCTTGCAGGCCCATGCCAGCATCAGCGATGTGCAGGCCACCTACGGTGTGCTGGATCTGGGGCCCGCCACGGCGCAGCTCACGGTGGACGCATGCCTGGACATGCACACCGTGCAAGGCGCTGCGGGCGATCTGAGCCTGGGCCAGTGGCGCACCATGGATTGGAACACTGGGGTGTCGGTGGCGACCGAGGACACCGGCAGCGCGCCCTGGTCCCTGAGCCTGCCCTTTGACTTGGGCATTGACGGCTTCGATCCCTTCTCTGGCAGCCTGACGCTCAACATCGTGGCCGAGGATGGTTTTGACGGTGGCTTCGCGCTGGTCTGGCCCGAATTGAGCATCGGCGGGGTGGCGTTTGATTTTGCGCAGTTCACCCGGGTGGATGTCGACGACTTGGGCTTTTTCTTGACCCAGCTGCCCAGCCTGCTCAGGGACTGGGTGGGCCAGATCGATCTGCCGGGTCTGGGTCTGTCGCTGGACGAACTCACGGGCATTGACCTGGACCTCGACGCGTTTCTGGACCAGTTTCGCGACGACGCAGGCGACTGGAACTTCACCGGTCTGCAAAGCTTTTGCGAGCGTTTGGGCGCTGCGCTGGGCATCCCGGAGGCGGATGTGGCCGCCACGCTGGCGCTGCGCTGGAGCCAGAGCGCCGACGCGCTGGAGTGGCAGCTGCCCTGGGCCGTGAATGTCAGCGGCCATGGCGATCTCTCGGCCAGTGAGCTCGTGGGCAGCGACCTGGGCATGGTGCTCTCGGGCAATGCCCAGGTGGATGCGGCAGCATCGCTCACCCTGGACCTCACGGTGGGTCTGGCGCTCACCGACGAGGCCAATGTGGTGCAGATCACCGGTGCGAGCCTGTTGACCGGGCTCAACAGCGGGGTGGGCCTGCGCGCGCAGGGCCTGGTCAGCGGTGACGACATCCAGTTCACCCTGCGCGATGGCAGCACCGTCGGTTTTGACCTCGACAGCATCCCAGGGCTGGGCGGCAGCGCCGACATCGACGATCTGTTGGCGGTGCTCAATGCCAACCCGTCCGATCATTTCGAGGCCAGCCTGTCCGACAACCGCCTGGTGCTGACCGACAGCAGCAGCGGCCCGGGCACGTTTGTGGTCACGGCGCCGCAGGTGACCGTCACCGTGGGCACCTCGGGCAGCACCTTGGACATGACCTCGGTCTCGGTGGCCCCGCTGGTGCTGGGACTTTGGGGCATGCGCGGTGAAGAGGACGGCAGCGGCTCGGCGGTGATCACCGGCAATGCGCTGGGCTCGCTCTTGCCCATGGACCGGATCTACCTGCAGGCCAGCACCGCCAGCACCGCGCTGCTGGACGCTAGCCTGACCGTGAACGCCACGCTGGAGGGCGGCGCCGCGCTGGGGCCGCTGTCGCTGTCGGTGGTCGACGGCGAGATCGTGGGCAGTGCGGCTTGGCGCGTGGATTTGCTGGACACGGCGGTGGGCGACAACGACGGACGCCTTTACTTGTCGGAGTGGCTGGCCACCGGCGCTGCCGGGGTCTTTGAGCAGACCCTGGCGGTGCCGGTGCTCGACGGCATCCTGCAGTTCAAGGTCACGCCCGATGCGCTGGCCACCACGCTCAACATCGACAACAGCGACTACTCGAGCACGCCCATTCTGACGGCGGGCAGCGACCCCAATTTCACCTACAACGTGCCCTATCTGGACCTCTCGGCCCATGCCGGCGACTGGTCCCTCTCGCTCGAACCGAGCGAGAAGCTCAAGGCCTTGCTCGACGGTGACATCGGCCAGCTCGACTGGGAGAGCCTGCCCGACCTGATCACCGCCTTGCTCAACGGCTTGGGCAGCAGCGATTTGTGGGAGCTGCCCATTCCCATGCTGGGCATCAGCTTTGGCGAATTGCTCGGCATCAATCCGTCCAGTCTGACACTGACCTGGCCCGATCTGGGCTTGCAATTTGATCCGACGGCCACCCATGGTGGGCTCGATGGCTGGAACCTCGACGTCGAGACCACGCTCGAGATCGCCTGGTCCGACCTTCACCTGGCCGACCCGGATCTGGCCTTGCGCTTGCAGGGCCTGCAGTGGGAGCTGGGCCGCATCGCCCTGGCTTGGGAAGGGCGGCCCAGCAACGACCTGGACTGGACGTTTGACTTCACGGGCCGCATCGGCGCCTGGCTGGGCGACTTCAAACTCGCCATGGAGGGGCTGTCGCCATACACGGGCCTGACCTGGGGCGCGGATTTGCAGTCCTCGCTGCAGCGCATGGTCGATTTCTTTGATGGCCTGCCCCTGGGCATCGACGGCCTGGAGGTGGTGCTGGCGGGCATGTTGCCCGATCTGCCCCACATCGACATCACCATCGGGCTGGACGGGCTCGATTGGGGCACCTTGACCCTGCCATCGTCGGATCCGGCCTGGCAGGCTCCTGTGCTGATGTTTGACCTGGGCATTGCCATCGATGCGGCCGCGCCGCTGGCGACCGAATACTCGCTCGAGTCGCTGGATCTGGGCGATGTCTCGATCGCGGGAATCGATCTGCTGCAGTTCAAGGAAAGCGGCACCATCGACCTGAGCGTCTGGGGCGGCTTGAGCACCCGCTTTGGGGTGGACCTGTCGACCATGCGTCCGCAGTTCGACCCAGCCGATACCACCGCCGATTTTTACCTGTCGATCAGCGCCCCCGCACTGGAGCTGGGGGTGAGTCTGGGCGGTCTGGCCGGTGTCAGCGTGGGCGACATCGCGGGCGGTGACCCCGCCACCATCTTCCTGACCGATGCCGAAGGCTCAAGCAACCCGGCGCACATCGCCTTCAATGGCAGCGCTGGGCTCAGCCACGCCAATGCCTTTTTTGCGGCCCACCTGCCGGTGTATGCCTCGCCGGTGGGGCAATTGGCCGCCATCGATCTGTCGGGGGCGCTGACCGCCACCAGCAGCAGCTTCAGCTTTGACCCAACCCTCACGGTCGAGGTGATGGACGTCAGCCTGGCCGACCTGCCCAAGGGGCTGGACGGCTGGATCGAGGGCGCGATCGCCTTCATCGATGGCCTGGTGCTGGTGCTCGAGAGCGACCTGGTGGGCCAATTGCCTTTTGTGCCCGATATCGACTTCGATGCCCCGGGCACCTTTCTGGGCGATTTGCGCAGCTTGCTTGTCACCGCCTCGGCATGGGACACCTTGGGCGATGTCAACACAGGGCTCAACGACCTGTTCAGTGACTTGGATTTGGCGCCCGAGATCAGCGTGAGCGGCAGCGTCACCTTCTTGCTCGATGGCACCGCGGTGTTGGGCAGCGACAGCCTGATGGGCGTCTCGCTCGACGATCTGTTCAGCGGCACCTACGGCACCCTCACGGTGCAGCTGAGCGCCGATGTGCAGACCACCCGCGACCTGGACCTGGGCAGCCTGGACCTGGGCCTCGATGGCTTGAACATTGGCCTGTCGGGCACCGGCGGGCTGGACCTGCTGGCCAGTGTGGGGCTGGACATCGGGCTGCAATACGACTTTGACCACCATGCCTTTGAGGTGGTGGGCGCGGCGGGCAATGACCTCAGCCTTGATCTGGGCGTGGGCATCGACCCCGATTCCCAGCTCAAGCTCAGCCTGGGCCCGCTCTGGATGCAACTGAGCGACGGCACGCCAGGCGAGGTTCAGGAGGAGAGCAGCCGCGAGCTGCACGCCAGCTTTGGCCTGGACATTGGCGACGGCGCCCTCAGCCTGGACACGGCGGCGCAGGACCTGACCGTCACCGCCGAGGTGCGCGCCCTGCTGGATGTGGACCTGACCAGCAACATCGGCTTGGGGGTCTCGCTCAAGACCGGTTTTTACGACGTCTCCGATGGCCCGGTTTCGATCAGCTGGTCGCCAGGGGATGCGGTGGATTTTGGCGACACCCTCAACAGCAGCCTGTTCCACTTCGACATCACCAGCCCCTACATCGACCTCGAGCAGTTGTTTGGCCCGACCTTGCTGGAGATGGCCGGGCAATTGAGCGATCTGTTCGAGCCCATCGATCCGGTGCTGGACATGCTGACCGCCGAGATCCCGCTGATCTCGGACCTGTCGCAAGAGATCGGGCAGGGCCGAGTGACCTATCTGGATGCGATCTCCTGGTTTGGCGAGGGGGCCGAGGGCGCCGCCGAGTTTGTGGCCTTCATGGCCCATCTGTCGGACATGACGGCCACCTTGGCCACCACCGGCCGGATCCAACTGGCCGATCTGCAAGCCCCGAGCGGCAGCGATCTGGGCACGCTGCGCCAAAGCAGCTTGACCCCGGCGCCGCTCAGCAGCGAGCAACAGGCGAGCAACCAGGGCATCCTGAGCGGCCTCAACAACGCCTTGAATCCGCTGGGCATCACCTTGCCCTTCCTGGACGCGCCGGGCGCGCAGCTGGCCAATTTGCTCTTTGGTGGCAATGTCGAGCTGATCTACTGGGACATCCCGGACCTGAACGCCAGCTTCGATTTCCGCCAGTCCTTCCCGGTCTTCCCGCCCTTGTACGTGGCCTTGTTTGGGGGCGTGTCCTTCAACACCAACTTTGATCTGGGCTTCAACACGCGCGGTATCCGCATGGCGCTCGACAGCGGCAGCGCCCTTGATCTGGTCAACGGGGTCTACCTGGTCGACACCGGCCACAGCGCCTACGACCTGGACGACTCGGGCAATGGCAGCGATGCCGAGCTGACCCTGCGGGCCGAGATCGGCGCTGGGGCCGAACTCAATGTGGTGGTGGCCAAGGCCGGCGTGGATGGCGGCCTGCGCGGCACGCTGATCGCCGATCTGAAGGACCCGGACCAGGACGGCAAGGTCTACCTGGACGAGTTTGTCGACAACCTGCTCAATGGGCCCGAATGCATTTTTGACTACCAGGGTGCCTTGACGGTGTTCCTGGAGGCCTTCATCAAGGTGGGGGTGGACACCCCGTTTGGCTTTGTCACGCTCTACAAAGACCGCTTCAAGCTGGCCGAGGCCACGCTGCTGGACTGGAGCCTGCAGACCTGCCCACCGGCCGACCCGGTGTTGGCCGAGCAAAGCGGCGGCACCCTCACGCTCAACACCGGGGCCCGTGCCACACGCGTCATGACCGGTGTGGAGGATGGTGACGAGGTGTTCTTCATCGATGTGATCCGCGACAGCAGCGGCAACCCCGTCACCGGCAGCGGGGCCGGGCTGACGGTGGCGGCCTACAACGATGTGCAAGCCTTTGTGGGCGTGAGCAGCGTGGTGTTCGATGCCGGCGTGGGCAACGACAGCATTGTCTTCTCGCCCCAGGTGATGGCACACATCACGGGCCGCGGCGGCAGTGGCAACGACAACCTGGTGGGCGGCAGCGGCCACAACACCCTCTATGGTGACGACGGCAACGATGTGCTCAATGGCCGGGCCGCGGCCGATACCCTCTCGGGTGGCAATGGCGACGATGTGCTGTATGGCTACGGGGGCGACGACTCGGTGCTGGGCGATGCCGGCGACGATGCCTTGTTTGGCGACGACGACAACGGCGATCTGGCCGCCTTCAACAGTGCCAATGCGGCCTTTCTGGCGGGCAGCGCCGGGCGCGACACGGTCGATGGCGGGGAGGGCGACGACGCCCTGGTCGGTGGCGAGGCCAACGACTCTCTGATGGGCGGCAACGGCGACGACGTGCTGCTGGGCGGTGCCGGTGATGACACCCTGCAGGGCATGGCCGGCAACGACCAGGTGCTGGGCGCAGCGGGCAACGACTGGCTGTATGGCGACGACCAGGCAGGGGCGGTGGGTGGCGGCAGCAACACCGTGAACGCCGACAAGCTGCTGGGCGGCGAGGGTTTCAACTTCCTGGACGGCGGCACCGGCGACGACATCCTGTACGCGGTGGACGATGTGCAAAAAGCCGATGCGGTGGTCAGCGGCACCTCGCCGTTTGCGCGTGGCTGGCATTCGGTGCTGCTGGGCCAGGACGGTCAGGACATGATGTACGGCACGGCGGGGGCCGACTCGATGCGCGGTGGTGCGGGCAGCGACTACCTGGGCGCTGGCGCTGGTCAGAACTGGGTCTATGGCGGCCAGGGCAGCGACGCCTTGATCGACGGGGCCGACGCGTCCACCCTGCTGGGTGGCACCGGGGACGATGTGGTCGATGCGGGGGCGGGCAATGACTGGGTCGAGGGCGGTGTGGGCGACGACCAGATCTATGCCCGCGAAGGCCAGGACACGGTCTGGGGCGGCACCACCGACAACGATGTGGTGCCGGGCATGGTGGGCACCAGCCACCACGATCTGCAGGTGGCCGACGGCCTGGAAGACCGCATGGTGGGCGGATTCCGCGCCACCCCGTCGCCCGACAACTGCGGGCCAGAGATCCAGTTCTCACCGCCCGTGCCGGCCGAGGTGCCGCCCGAGGAACAAGGCAACCCCAACACGGTGCAGGTCAGCTTCTTCCAGGACCCGGACCAGGATGGGCAGCGCGACGACCAGGAAGCCCTGATCACCGGCCAGACCTGGCAGGTGACGGTGCTCAACGCCGACGGCGACGTGGTGGCGCAAAGCGACACCCCATCGGCCAGCGGGACCTTGCAACTGGGCTCGGATGCTTTCCTGCCGGGTCACTACCGCGTGCTGGTGCTGCCCTCCGGCAGCAATCCCTGGGGCCACACCACCGAGACCTCGCTGCTGCAGGGCTTTGATATTGCGGATGCCACGCAGACCTTGCCCAGCCTGAATTTTGGCTTTGCGCAGCACGCCTCAATCCGTGGCCAGGTGCTGGGGGACGAGCAGCCCAAGCCCGGGCAGACCGTCTTTCTGGACGAGGATGCCGACCTGGTGCTCGACACTGGCGAGCGCTGGGTGCAAAGCGACAGCCTGGGGCGTTACACCTTTGACGACCTGGTGGCCGGGGAGAAGGCCCTGGTGGTGCTGGCCGATGTGGCGCAAACCGTGCGCTACGACGCCACCGGCCAGATGGCCGGCTGGACGCAGCTGACCCTGGCCCCGGGCAGCAACACCGCCAACCTGGGCTGGTTCACGCCCAGCGCGCCGGTGGTCAGCGCGGTTCGCCTGGGGCAGCGCGACGTGACCAATCAACCGGTCACGCTGAACCTGGAGGACGGCCCGGCGCAGGCCAGCCCCGTGCTGCTGGGCAGCACCCTCATCGACCGGATCAGCCTGGTGGTTTTGGGCATCGACGACAAGATCGTTCCCCAGATGACGCTGCAGCAGTGGAATGGCGCAAGCTGGGCCCATCTGCCCTCGTACGGCACGACGCTGGGGGCGCAAACTGGCGGGGTTCTGGTGAACCTGGGCCTCAAGGCCGCGCTGGTCGACGGCGATTACCGCGTGGTGCTGGGGCAGGACCTGGGCAACCGCGTCCTGCTCGACGGCGAATGGGTCAATGCCGTGCAGGCGGGGGATTTGGGCGACCGCTTTGTGTCGGGCGACGGCGTGGCGGGCGGCGACTTTGTCTACAACTTCCGCGTCGACGCGGGCAGCGTGGCGCCAAGCGGTGACCGGACCAGTTTCAGCATGGGCCTGATGACCGCAGCGTCCAGCGAGGATCCATCGGTGCGCCATCTGGGCCTGGGCACGGCCGGCGTGCGTGGTCAGGTCTGGCTGCATGACAGCGACGGGGCCAGTGCCCAACGCGAGGCCCTGGAGCCAGGGCTGTCTGGCCAGACGGTGCGCCTGCTCGATGCCAGCGGGACCGAGTTGGCACGGGTGCAAACCGATGCCAGCGGCCAATATGCGTTTGACGGTCTGGCTGCTGGCAGCTACCGCGTGTCGCAGGCGCCCGACCCCTTGTTCACCCAGGCCGTGCGCGTGGCCCGCACCCCCGAGACCCTGGGCGTGGTCGCCTACAGCCGCAGCACCGATTCGGTGCTGGAGGTGGCGATCAACGGCAGCAGCCAGACCTACACCGTGCCGCAACAGGTGTACGACGTGGCCTTGCAGGGGGGGCGCATCGTCTACAGCGGCGTGGACCAGAACAACCAGCGCGGCTTGTGGTCGGTGGACCTGCAGGGCAAGAACGCACAAGCCCTGACGCTGGGTGCCAACATGCCGCTGCTGGTGGCCCTGGATGCCCCGCCCAACAGCGATGTGTTGTGGGGCGTGGACCCGGGCGGGCAGCTGTGGTCCTTCCAGGTCTCGGGCGCCAAATGGACCGCGGTCAATTCCCTCAGCAGCGGCGGTGTGACCCTCTGGCCGGTGGGCGACCTGGCCTTCAATGCCGACGGCAGCGCCTGGCTGGTGGCCCGGTATGCCAACGATGCGGGCAAGCAGCCCCACCTGGTGGCGCTGGATCCCGCCACAGGGCGCTTGCTGGGCACCCCCATGGCCCTGGAAGCCAAAACCCAGGGCCAGTGGATCGGTCTGGACTGGGTTGGCGATCGACTGGTCGTGATGGGCGACAACGGCTCGATGCGTGAGGTGAGCCTGAGCACCGCCGGCCGTGCCGTGGTGCAGGACACCGAACTTCGCCGCGTGGCCATCAGCGGCGATCAGGTGCACGGCGGCATCAGCTGGGCGGCCGGCGAGAAATCGCTGGGCGAGACCTTTGAACTGGCGCAGGGACAGCAGGCGCAGGTGGGCATGGGCGACACCGTGCGCGCAGGGGCCCTGGACGACCACGAGGTCTGGCACGACGGCGACGACATCATCGATGGCGGCTGCGGCAACGATGCCGACTGGCTGATGGGCGACGACAAGGGCAATCTGCCCGGTGTCTCCTCCGGGGCGCTGGTGCTCGAGGGCGGCGCCGATGTGATCCGAGGGCGCGGCGGCAACGACACCCTGATCGGTGGGCAACAGGGCGATCGCCTCAGCGGTGATGAGGGCGAAGACCTGTTGGTGGGCGGCAGCAATGGTGCCAACCGCTTGCAAGGCGGGGCGGGCAATGACTCGCTGGTGGGCGGCATGGTTGGCGACCAGATCTTTGGCGAGGCCGGACAAGACACCTTGCTCGGCATGGACGGCGACGATGGCCTGTATGGTGGCGATGGCCAGGACAGCCTGCAAGGCGGCAACGGCGACGATGTGCTGGTGGGCGGCAACGACAGCGACACGGTGCGCGGTGACGCTGGCAGCGACACCCTGGTGGTCACACACCAAGGCATGGGCAGCACCTACAGCAGCAGCATCCTGGACGGCGCTGCCGGGCTGTACGAGGGCGGTGCCGACCGCGACACCCTGGTGCTGGCGGTGCCTGGCGAGACCAGCGACCAAACCATCGTGCTCAACGCCAGCACCGTGCAGGTTGGCACGCTCAGCGAGCTGCACCTGGGCATCGAACACGCTTTGCTGATCGGCGGCGCCGGCCATGACCGCATCGATGCCAGCCTGTTTGGCGGCAGCAGCGACCAGCAGGGCTTGGCCGGGCAGGACACCTTGCTCGGCGGTGCGGGCCACGATCGCTTGCATGGCGGCAGCGGCCACGACACCCTCAACGCCGGTCTGGGCAACGACTCGCTCGATGGCGGGATCGGCAGCAACACCCTGGACGGCGGGGCGGGCAACGACGCCTACCACCTGAGCGACGACCCGGTGGCCAGTGCCGACTCGCTGGTGGATGCGAGCGGCACCGATCGCCTGGCGGCCAATGACCTGGCCGGACGTGTGCGCGTGACCCAGCTCTCGGACGGCCGCCTGACCATTGCGCAATTGGACAGCGGCGGTGCCAGCACCCAAACCCTGGCCATGGACGGCAGCGCCCCGAGCCTGGTCGAGCACCTGTTGCTGGGCGCAGGCAACGACACCATTGATTCGTCCGATGCCCCAGCCCTTGCGGTGACATCGATCGACGCGGGCGATGGCCAAGACTGGTTGGACTACCGCTTCAGCATGGTGGGCGTGCAGGTGGATCTGACGGCCGGCACCGCCACCGGCTGGTTGGGGGCCACCCACATCGAGCATGTGGTGGGCAGCGATCTGGCCGACCGGCTGCGTGGCGATGCGGGCCACAATGTGTTCATTGCCCATGGCGGCAACGACACCATCGACGGGGTCAGCGGCGACGATGTCTTGTGGCTCAGGGCGCCCGACAGCAGCAGCACCTCTGGCGTCACCGTGCGCCTGTCGGGCGCGTCGCTGGCCACCGGCACCTGGTCGGGCGGCGCCTTCACGGTGTCGGATACCCTGACCGTCCACCAGATCGATACCCTGGGCGGCAGCGGTCAGGCCGACCGTTTTCTGATGGCCAGTGCCACCAGCCCGGCCCTGTTCCTGGACGGCGGCGCCAAGCACAGCTTCAGCTTCGGCTTGCCCGACACCATCACCGGCGTGGTGGCCAAGGACTTCAGCCCCTACGAGGTGAACATCCTCGACTATTCGCTGTATGGCACCGGCGCCATGGTCAACCTGGGAGCGGGGACCGCCACCGGCACGGCGGGCATTGCCCGCATCGATCGCGTGACGGGGGGAGCCTTTGCCGATTTGATCTTGGGCAACGCCCTGTCGCAAGCCCTGGAGGGTGGGGCGGGCAATGATGTGGTGTTTGCCGGCGCGGGGGACGACTACCTGAGCGGCGGCAACGGCAGCGACCTGCTGGTGGGCGGCTTTGGATGGGACACGGCGGGCTATGCCGGCAAGCCCAGCGACTACACCGTGAGCCTGAGCACGGATGGCTTGAGCCACCGGGTGCTGCACAACAGCAGCGGCGATCTGGATATCCTGATCGGCATCGAGCAGCTGGCCTTCTACACCCACTTCGCCGACGCCGACTGGGCCGACCCCGACACGGTGGTCGACCCCGACGCCCTGATCCCCAGCCCCCGTTTGCAGGCGGTGGCAGGTCTGAAGATCCTGGGCGCGGTGCGCGAGGGCAGCGTGCTGTCGGCGGCCTACACCAGCTTGCGCGGCGGCCTGACCCCGGCCGATTTGCAGTGGCAATGGACGGCCGATGGCGAGCCGCTGGTCGGCCAGACCGGCACCACCTTGACCCTGACGCAAGCCATGGTCGGCCAGACGATTGGGCTGCAAGTCAGTGTGGAGATGGCGCCGGGTTTGGCGTTTGACGCGGGCGAAGCCACCGCCAGTGGCCCTGTGGCCAATGTCAACGACGATCCCACTGGGCGCCCCTGGATCAGCGGCAGCCCCCTGCTGGGTGGCACCTTGCGCGCGCGCACCGATGGCATTGCCGACGAGGATGGGCTGGGCAGCTTCCAGTACCAGTGGCATGTGCGCACGTCCAGCGGCCTGGAGGACATTCCTGGGGCCAAGCAGGCACAGCTGACCCTGGGCAGCGATCTGCGTGGCAAGGCCCTGGCCGTGAGCGTGCGCTACACCGATGGTTTTGGACACGAGGAGTTGCTCTTGTCCGATCTGTTCGGACGCGTCCGACAAGACGCCTACGACATCCGCAACCCCGCCAACGGCCTGCCTGTGCCTGAAGCCGCCCTGGTCTGGCAGGCGGTCAATGGCCGCCCCGATCTGGCGCTGTCCGAGCATGTGGTGCAACTGGTGGCCAGGGGCTTGTCGTTTGTGGGCAGCGACATCGCCCAGCTCAAGCTGTCCCTGCAGGGCAATTTCTCGCAGGTCGCCAGCTGGACATTGACCGATGCCAATGGGCGCGACCTGAGCACCCTGCTCAAGGGGAGTGCCTCGGGCATGGACCTGCAGGTCGACTACAGCGGCACGCAAACCCTGCTCGACAAGGACGGCGTGGTGCTGCAGCTGCGCCTGGTGATGCGTGCGCCGGCGGCGCTGGACCTGCCGAGCCTGCACCCGGTCAGCCGCTCCGAGCTGGTGACCGACAACGGCCAGCACTGGGTGCTCGATCCCATGAATTTGGGGGTGACCGAGAACAGCGCCTTGCCCACGGGGCGGGTCAGCATCCAGCACAACGGCGCCATGACCGAAGGTGCGGTGCTGCGTGCCGTGAGCACCCTGGCCGACGCCAACCAGATGGGGGCGCTGAGCTACGCCTGGTTTGCCGATGGCCAGTTGGTGCAAGTGGGCCAGGAGGATCGCCTCACCCTGACGCAGGCCACCGTGGGCCGCAAGATCAGCGTGGAGGTGGCCTACCGCGATGGCCTGGGCCAGCTGGAGGTGGTGAGCAGCAGCGACAGTGCACGCGTGCAGAACGTCAACGACCTGCCCACGGGCACCTTGGCCGTCAACGGCGCGCTGCGCGAAGACCAATGGCTGAGCGTGCGCGACGAGATTGTTGACGAGGACGGCCTGGGACCGCGCAGCTACCGCTGGATGAGCGGCAACCAGGAGGTGGGGACCGGCGAGCGCCTGGAGTTGACCCAGTCGCTGGTGGGCAAGGCCCTGACGGTGGTGGCCACCTACACCGACCCGTTTGGCGCTGCCGAGCGCGTGCTCAGTACGGCCACCGCCGCGGTGCAAAACGTGAACGACCGCCCCACCGGGGGCGTGCGCATTGCGGGCGACGCCCGCCAGGGCGAGTGGCTGACTGCCAGCCACGACTTGCAGGACGCCGATGGCATGCCCCATGCCCCGCAGTTCGTCTGGTTGGTGGGCAATGCCGTGGTGGGGACTGGCAGCAGCTTGCGCCTCACGCAGGCCCATGTGGGCAAGGCGATCACGGCCCAAGCCCGCTACACCGATGCCTTTGGCACGGCCGAATCCGTCAGCAGCGCAGCCACCGCCGCCGTGGCCAATGTGAACGATGCCCCGGTGCTGAGCAAAGCGGTGCCCGATCAGGTGTTTGCCAATGCCTCAAGCGTCAGGGTCATGTTGTCCGACCGGCAGTTTCTCGATCCCGATGGCGACAGCCTGAGCATCCGCGTTCAATACGCGCCGCTCAACCGTGCCATGGCGCAGTTCCTGTCGGCAGGGACGCCGCTTGCGGGGGATCCCTTTGCCGATTTGCCGGGCTGGCTCAAGTACAGCGGCAGCGCGGCGGCGGTGGTCAGCACCCAGCTCAAGGCCATCGGCTTTGATGACTTTGTGCTGAAGGTCACCGCCAGTGACGGCAAGCTCCAGAGCAGCGATTTCATCGCGGTGCGCATGGCCAGCGCCAAGGTCCAGCTCAGCGGCAAGGTGGTCGACGGCTATGTCGCGGGGGCCCGTATTTTTGTGGACAGCAATGGCGACGGCATCGCGCAGGACACGGAGGACACGGGCCTGCTCACCGATGCCCAGGGTGGCTTTGCGGGTGAGGTGTCGGCCGCAGGGCCCATCATCGCCCTTGGGGGCACCAATGTGGACACCGGTCTGCCCAATGTCCTGCCTTTGCGTGCGCCACAGGGCGCCACCGTCGTCAGCCCCATCACCACCCTGGTGCAGTCCATGGTGGATCAGGGCAGCACGGCCAGCGAGGCCGCATCCCGCGTCGGCCAGGTCTTTGGCCTGACCCCCAGCTTGAACCTGCTGACTTTTGATCCCATGGACAGCGCCACCGACGATGCGCAGGCATTGGCGGTGCACAAACTCAATGTCCAACTGGCCTTGGCGGGCACCCTTGCGGTCAGCCTGGCCGGCGATGCCAACGAACTGGCCGACACCTTGGCACAGGTGGTGCAGCAGCACACCGGGGGCAGCCTCGACCTGAGCCAGTCCGCCTTGATCGAGCAGGTGCTGGCGCCGGTGCTGGGCGGCGAGCAGGCGCAAAGCGTGAGCAGCGCGCTGGGCACCGCCTTGCAAAGCGTGGCCAGCAGCACCAGCCAGACGCAGGTGGCACAGACCCAGCAGACCATTGCGCAGGCCTATACCGAAGCCATCCCCGACCGCACCGCCCCGCAGCTGCTGAGCAGCACCCCATCGCCGGGTGCGCGCCAGGTGGCGCTTGGCGCATCCATGCAGCTGGTCTTTGATGAGGCGGTCAACCCTGGCGCCGGCACCCTGCGGCTGGAAACACTGGGGGGCACCCTGGTCGAGTCCTTTGCTGCCGACAGCGCACGCCTGTCCTGGTTGGGCAACACCTTGACCATCGATCCCACCGAGGATTTGCTCAGCGGCACCCGCTACCGCTTGGTGCTGCCAGCAGGTGCGGTGGAAGATGCCGCCGGCAACGGGGCCCATGCTGATCGGGGCCTGGTGTTCACCACCGCAGGGGTCCGCACGGGCACCCAGGGCAGCGATGGCGATGACAGCCTGCAGGGCAGCGATAACGACGACCGCCTGCTTCTGGGTTTGGGCAATGACCATGTCGTGGGCGGCGCAGGTTTGGACACGGCGGTGATGCGCATGTTCCCCAACGCTTACCGGTTCAACCTCAATGGCGTTCTCACCGCCCAGTACGGCAGCTACACCTCGACCCTGGAGGGGATCGAGACCTTGGAGTTTGGCAGTGCCTACGCCACCCGTCTGTCCATCAACGACTTGATCAACGGCGTGCCTCAGGATCATCTGGCCAAGCTGACCGATCTCTATCTGGCTTTCTTTGGTCGGGCTCCTGACGTTGCGGGGCTGGAGTACTGGATGCGCAGCCAGATGAACGAGGGCAAGGACTTCCAGCGGATCTCCAAGGATTTTTCCTGGAGCGACGAGGCCAGGACGCTTTTCCCTGCGGATGCGGGCAGCCGTGACTTTGTGCGCCTGGTCTATGTCAACTGCTTTGGTCGCGAACCCGAAGAGGCGGGCTGGGATTACTGGACGAATCGGCTCAACGCCCTCGACCCATTGAACCCCGAATACCTCCACAACCGTGGTGCATTCGTCGGCGATTTGGTGTTGGGCGCCTACGCCCCCACCAGCGGCCCGGAAGATCAGGGCTACCTGACCCATCGTCACGATGTGGGCTTGTACTACGTGAACCGGCTTTCCGTGCAAACCGAGGAGTTGTTTGATGAGCGCATCAACGACCTGCTGGCCCTGGTCGATGGCAGCAGCGCCAGCAAAGCCAGTGCCATGGCGGTGATCGACCATGTGTTCGACCAGCCCGTGACCTTGACGGGGGTGATGAGCGACGCGGTCTTGCTGCAAAGCCTGTGGACTGGGCAGGCCTGAGCCATCGGGCCTGACCCGGGCGCGGCGGGCCCATGCGATGCCCATCCCCGATCGCGCCATGGGATGGGCATCGATCCAGGGTTGCACATCGGCAACGCTAGCAAATTTCTGTGATTTTCGTGGGGCACTGCATGCAAGAGCATTGAAGCTTTCCATCGCTTCTGGCCCGTCTCATGACCCCTCGCTTTGACGAACTGCGTTTGCACCCCGCCGACCCTGCCCGCTGGCAGGCCTTGTTTGAGCACTACCGGCAAAGCGGTTGGCCCTGGCAGGCCCAGTATTGCCTGCAACAAGCCCAGCGCATTGTCGCCCTCACAGGAACAAACCTGCCGCCGTTGGATGCGCGCGTGTCGATCCAAACCCATGCGGGCACCAGCTTGATGCAGGCCATGCCCATGGAGGTGCTGGGCCGCCCCGAGCTGGCCCAGGCCCAGCAGCTGGCGCAGGCCCTGCTGCCCGCCTGGCAGGCCAGCCCCGAGGACTGGCTCAGCGGTCTGATCCTGTTGCGCCTGGAAGATCTGCAGCCATTGGGGGAGCAGGCGCCAGACTTGGCGCAGGTGCAGGCCCACGAGTGGTTGCCCGGCGAGACCGCCCACCTGTGGGCCAACTGGCGCCTGCAGGCCGGTGATGCCGAGGGCGCCTTGGACCTGCTGCGACCCTTGGTCACGGTCACCGCCGAGCAGCCGCTGCGCCACAGCTCCATGTTGCTGCTGGCCGATGCGCTGTTGCGTCTGGGCCGCACCCAGGCGGCCGAGCTGGCCCTCAACCGCGCCGCGCGCTCGCCCAATCCAGCCTTTCTGGCGCGGGTGGCCGAGCGCAGCCTGGCCTGGAATTACTGGGCCGAAGCCGTGGCCTTGCGCCGCCAGATCGTCACCATGCGCCCCGAGGACCCGCAGGCCTGGTTGGCCCTGGCGCAAACCGAGTTCGCGGTGAGCCAGTCGGGCGAAGCCTTGCGCAGCGTGGCGCGGGTGCTGCAGCTGCAACCGGACCATCCCGAGGCCCGCATGCTGCAAGCACAGCTGCACGGCCAGACCGGCGAGGGCGAAACCTATTTCGAGGCGGTCCGCGAGCTCCATGCCAAGGGCGACCCGCTGTCGCGACTGGCCTCCACCGTGGCCATGGCGTCGCTGTACGCCAGCAAGCTCAGCCCGCAAGAGCGGGCCGATCTGCATCGCCAACTGTGCGCGCCCATCGAAGCCAGTATCCAGCCGATCTGTGCGCCTGCACGGGATCAAGCGGTCAAACGCTTCAAGCCGCGCCATGGTGATCGGCTGCGGGTGGGCTACCTGAGCGGCGATCTGCACCGACAGCACCCGGTGAATCTGTTTTTGCTGCCGCTGCTCGAGCACCACGACCACAGCAAGCTCGAGGTGTTCATCTACCACTGCGGGCACATGCACGACGTCTACACCGCTCGTGCGCGCGCGACCGCCGACACCTGGCGCGAGGTGGGCCATTGGGACGACATGACGCTTGCGCAGCAAATCCATGCCGACCAGCTGGACTTGCTCATCGACACCGCTGGTCACACCAGCAGCCACCGCCTGGGGGTGCTGGCCTTGCGGCCCGCCCCGGTGCAGGCCACCTTCCTGGGCTATCCCCACTCGAGCGGCATGTCGCGCATCGATTTCTTGATTGGCGACCCGGTGGTCAGCCCCATGACCGACCAGCCCTTGTACGCCGAGCGCATTGTGCAGCTGCCCGACACGGTGTTCTGCTGGGCCCCGGTGGACGACGATCCTTTGCCCAGACGCCGTCCGCTGGCCGAGCCCGGTGAGGTGGTGCTGGGCTCCTTCAACAACGGGCTCAAGCTGGTGCCACGCACCCTGGATCTGTGGGCGCGCGTGATGCAGGCCTTGCCCAATGCCCGACTGCTCATCAAGGCGCCGGGCTTGCGCGACCCCCGCATCGAGGCGCACTTTCGCCAGGCCCTGATCTCGCGCGGCGTGGACGCGGCGCGTTTTGAGCTGCGCGGCCCGAGCGGCTTGGCCGACATGATGCAGGAATACGGCGAGGTCGACATCGCGCTCGACCCCTTGCCCTACAACGGCGGCACCACCACCGTGCAGGCCTTGTGGATGGGCACGCCTGTGGTCACGCGCATCGGCGAGAACTTTGTCGGACGCATGGGGGCCAGCTTTCTGCGCGCGCTCGGGCATCCAGAGTGGGTGGCCGACAGCGATGAGGCCTATGTGGCAGCGGTGCAAACCCTGGCCCATGACCCTGCCCAATTGCTGCGCCTGCAGCGCGGCCTGCGCCAGGCCGTGCAGGCCTCACCGCTGGGGGACATCGTGCGCTATGCACGCCACTTCGAGGGTCTGGTTTGGCAGATGGCCCGCCACGCGGCATGAGCCACCCGCAGTCGGTGGCCGAACTGTTGGCCGCCGGTCATGCCCGCGAGGCCCTGGCCGCGTTGGCGCCCTTGCTGGCCCAGCAACCCATGCACGCCACGACTTGGATGCACCAGGCCCTGGCGCACAAAGACCTGCTGCAATTGCCCGAGGCCCGGGCGTCCATCGAGCGAGCCCTGGCCCTGTCGCCTCAGGATCCGGCGATCCGCTACAACCGCTCGTTGTTGGCCTTGATGGCGGGCGACGATGCGCAGGCCTGGGCCGACTACGAAGCCCGCTGGCAGTTGCGCGCTTTCCCATCGCCGCTGCGGCATCGCGATCGTCAGCGCTGGCAGGGCCAACCCTTGCCGCAGGGCTGCCTGCTGGTGCACAGCGAACAAGGGGCTGGCGACACCCTTCAGTTTGCCCGCCTCTTGCCCTTGGTCGCGCAGCGCGTGCGCCTCTTGCTGGTCGAGGTCGAGGCCGAGCTGTTGACCTTGCTGGCGCCACTGGTGCCGCAAGCCATGTGGATTGCGCGGGGACAAGCCGTGCCACCCAGCCAGGCCGAGTTGCCCATGCTGAGCATGCCCCTGGCGACGGGCTGGCGGCTGCGCGATTTGCAAGCGCAGTCAAGCTATCTGCAGGTCCCGCCCGAGCGACTGGCCTGGGCGCGGGCGGTGCTGCCCGCAGCGGGGCGACTGCGGGTGGGCCTGGTTTGGCGGGGCCGCGCCAGCCATGTGGACGATCGCTGGCGAAGTCTGGCGCTGGCCACGCTGCTGGCGCAGTTGCCCCAGGGCCCGCAATACGTCAGCCTGCAAGTCGCGCCCCGCGCCGATGAGCAGGCCCTGCTGCGCGCCCAGGGCATCGTCGACCCGACCCTTGGGGTGCGCGACTGGGCCGACACCGCTGCGCTGTGTGCGCAGGTGGACCGTGTGCTGTGCGTGGACACCGGGGTGGCGCACCTGGCCGCCGCCTTGGGCCGACCCACTGGGGTCTTGCTGGCGCACGTGCCCGACTGGCGCTGGCAGTTGCAGCGCCCGGACAGCCCCTGGTACCCCAGCATGCGCTTGTTTCGTCAAACGCAGCAGGGGGTGTGGACGCAAGCCCTCTCGGATGCAAGCCAGTGGTTGTTGGCCCCCTAAGCCCGTCGCCGGCAGCGCACTGGGCCATGGTCTTGCAAGAGGCTTAAGTCGATAGCGCACGAACCTGTGCGTTGGCGTGTTCCAGGCGATCTGCCAGCAGATGCAGCAAGGCCTGGTTGAGTTGCACCGACAGGGCCGGGTCCTGTTGTGTCATCGCCTGCATGGCAGACAAGGACAGTCGCCACAGCTGCGCCGGGGTCTGTGCCAGAACCGTGGCGCTGCGCGGGCTTTGGCGGTAGACGCCCATCTCGCCCACCACCGACCCAGCTTCAATCAGGCGAAGGGTTCGGGCTTCCCCTGGCGGGCCCAGCACAATGGCCAGTCGTCCACGGCGCAGCAAGTAGAGCGCATCGCTTGCATCGCCCTGGGCGAACAAGGGTTCGCCAGCGGCCAGCGCCACGGGGGTCATGTGGGCCTGTAGCGCCTGGGCATTGCGCTCGCCCAAGGCTTGTTGCAGCCAGCGCTCGGCCGCGTCGGTCTGCGCAAGCACCGCATCGGCCGCCGTCGGGCTCAGTTGCGCGTCCTCCCAATCACGCAGCGCTTGGGTCAGGTCGGGGGTCATGCGAACCCCCCGGGTGGCCCCTTGCACCGTCAGGGCTGCTTGAATGGGGGGTTGCAAGCCCGACAGCACCACCGCCAGTCCTTGCGCTTGCGCCTTGGCAAACAGGCGCCCCAGGCCCTGCGCTGCCGACGAATCCAGGGTGCCCACTCGGGCAAAGTCAAACACCAAGGTGCGCGCACCGCTGTGCACCAGCGGCGCCAGGCGCTCGGCCAGGGCGCTGCTGGCGCCAAAAAACAAGGCCCCTTGCAGTTCGATCACCCGCAGTTGTGGGCCCAGCGCTTGCAGCCGGGCCTGGTCACCGGGGCTGCGCTCCACGGGGGATGGCCAGGCATTGCGATCGAGATCGCGCCGCACCAGGGGCTGGCGCGCCATCACGCGGGCAAAGTCCAGGCAACACACGAGCACCCCGGCCACCACGGCGGTGAGGGAGCCCAGCGTGGCGGCCAGTCCCACAATCAGCAGCACCACGGCATGGTCGCTGCGCGAGAGCTTGTGGCGCCCATCCAGCACCCAGGTCTTGAGGATTTCCAGGCCCATCAGCACAAACAGCCCCCCCAGAACCGGCACCGGGATCCAAGCGACCCATGGGCCGGCCACCAGCATCACGGCCAGGCACACCAGGGCCTTGACCACGCCACTGCGGGCGCTGAGCGCACCGGCATCCCGGTTCAGCAGGGATCGGCTGGTCGAGAGGCCGCCCTGCAGGCCCCCCAAGACGCCGGTGATCACATTGCCCAGGCCCAGCAGACGCAGGTCGTGATTGGGATCGGCGGGTTGGCCCAGGGCCAGCTCCAGGCTGCTGGCGGTCAGCAGCAGCGAGACCGTGCTGATCAGCACCGCCGTGGCCAGGGTCGGGGCTTGCGCCAGCAACGCCGACCCATCGATGCCGGCCTCGGCTGGCCAAAGCGTCCACAGCCCAGGCCAGGTCTGCGATTGCATGGGAAGCAGCCAGCGCGCCAGTTGCGCCGAGTCCAGTGACAGGGCTTGCAGACCCAGGTGCACCAGCACACTGTGAACCAGGATCATGACCGGCAAGTTCCAACTGCCGCGCCAGCGTGCCTGCACGACCCAGAGGCTGGCGGCCATGAAGAAGGCTTCCCCCAGCAAGGCCCAGGTCATGGGCTGGTGCCACCAGCCAGCCCATGCGCCTGGACCGATCGACAGGTCCAGGCCGCCCTTGAACATCAGCCAGCCGGTGGTGGCCAGAAAGCCGCCGATCACTGGATAGGGAATGAAGCGCACCAACTGTCCCGCGCCCCGCCGACCCATCCACCACCAGGACGCGCCAATCGTCACGCTGGTCAGGGCCAGCATCAGCACCACGGTGGGAAAGGTTTGATCCGGTGCGCTGCGCGCTGCGATGTCGGCGCTCATGACCGCCATGAGCGGGACCGAGGCCGGCACGGCGCCCACCGACCCCAGGCGCAGGGACCCGCGCCAGGCATACAGCAGAGCGAGCAAGGCCCCACCCCAGAGCGCAATGCCAATGCCCGCTGACAGATGTGTGGCCAGCGGGCCTTGGAAAATCAGGGCCGCGCTGGAGAGGTAGAAAGCAACGCCCACCAGGCCCACCACCAGGCCGGCAAGAAGGTCTTTGTAGATCGGCATGGGGCGATCGGCACTCCTGTGATTCACCCTGCATCATAGTGGGCGCATGGCCCATCGGCCATTGGGGCTGCCCCAGGGTGTCGGCCCGATGGGGCGGCTTGACCTTGCGGTCTAATGTGGGGCATGCACGACCCTCTTGTCCCTTCTGTTGCGCGGGTGCGCGCCGATTTGAACATGGCCTGGCGGGCTTTGCGGCTGGCCTGGACAGCGCCGTCCGCCCGGCTGCCAGGGGCGCGGCCCCATTGGCCCGGCTTGGCGCAGGTGGCCAGGGGCGCTCTGATCTGGTTGGAGGCGCCCTTGCCCGACCGCCGCGCCCAAGAAGCCAAGACCGCCCTGTTGGCCCTGGCCCACGAGGTGGAACGGATCGGGCAGGACATGGCCAGCCGGGGACTTGAGCCGGCTTATCACCACCGCCTGCACATGGCCGACACCTTGGTGGCCTTGGCCGCCATCTTGAAGGTGCAGCGCATGCGGCAAGGCCGACAGGGCCACGCCCTGAGCGCTGCCGAGTGGTGCTTGCTCATGGCCATGACGGCGCATGATGCCGGTCATGATGGGCGCATGAACCAGGCCCCGGCCGAGATGGAGCAGCACACGGTGCAATGGCTGCTGCCCTGGGTGCGGGCACAGGGCTGGCCGCCTGCCAGGGTGCGCCACTGGCAGGCGCTGATCCTCGGAACAGATCCGGTGTGCACCGCGCAACACCGTGCGGCCTACGGGCGCCACGACCCGGCCTGGCACGAGCGCCGGCCCGGGGCGCCCAGCCGGGCATTGCAACACCTGTGGCTGCGCGAGGCCGACCTGCTGGCCAGCGCCAGCCCCGCCCACGGCCCGGCCCTCACCCTGGCCTTGCACCAGGAGTGGCAGGGCCGCTACCCCAAAGCCGCCGCAGGCTTGCTTGGCCGCGCCGCCCGGGCGCGGTTTTTACGCGAACAGGGGCGCTGGGACAGCCCGGCGGCCAGGGCCTTGATGGGGCAGGGGCCTGTTGACACCAATTGATCCGGCACGCGCCGCCGCTGTCAGGAACCGTTCAAGAACGGTCTGGATATCTTGAATATTTTGAATACATCACTGCATGTTGGGTGATTTTTTCATTTATCCTCAAATTGGCCTGGCACATGGGCGCGGCTGGGCTTTCATCTCTCTTGTGATCATCCAATGCAGGGTTTTGGGGCGTATGGCCGGGCAAGCCGGTCCTGGCTGGCCAATGTGCGCGCTCATCCGCGCACATTGGCCTGGACGTGCTGGGCGCTGGCCGTTCTGCTGACCCTGTTGCTGGACGCCAGCCGGGCCCTGGCGCCGCTTGAAACCGCCCTGAGCGATCACTGGCACGCCCTGGCCGGCCGCCGCCAGGCCAGCCCCGACGTGGCGCTGGTGATGGTCGACGATGCCACCCTGGCCGAATACCCCGACGATCCCCTCATCTTCTGGACGCCCCACTGGGCGCGCGCGCTGCAGGTGCTGCGCGAGGTGGGCGTGCGCGTGGTGGGGCTGGATGTGTTGCTCTCGCTCAGCCCGCAGCGCTGGCTGCAGCGCCAGGTGGGCGAGGGCACGCCGGTTGATCTGGACGGCCCGCTGCAAGCCGAGTTGGCCACGGGCCGGGTGGTCATGGTGGCCAGCTTTGCGCCCAAGGCCCAGGGCCCGAGCGACTACCTGTTGCCGGCGCAAGACTACCTGCTGCCCTTGCCCAATCTGGACCTGCGTGCCCATTTGGGGCTGGCCGATCTGGCGCTGGACGACGATGGGGTGGTGCGGCACTTCCGCTGGATCCCTGCGGGCCTGCAAGCCGCCGACGGCATGCCCGAGCTGAGCTTTGCCGCCCTGCTGGCCGCCCGCGCGCAGGGCCCCTTGCCCGAGGGCCCGCTGCCCACGCATTGGACCCTGGTCGGCCGCACGCATGCCCTGAACGGCGTGGCGCAGCCCATCGGCTTTGTTGGCCCCCCAGGCAGTGTGCCGCGCCTGTCGCTGCGCACCTTGCTTGCGCCGGGTGCGGCGCAAGACCCGCAGGTGCGTGCCCTGGCCGGCAAGGTCGTCATCATCGGGGGCGACTATGCCGGCCACAACGATTTGCACGCCACGCCCTATGTCGCCGGTTTCTGGCGCGCGCGTGGCGACTTCATGAACGGCGCCGAGATCCAGGCCAACATCGTGCAGACCCTGCTGGGCGGCCGCCAGCCGCAGACCCCATCGTGGGTCTGGCGGGGGCTGATACCGGCGCTGCTGCTGGCGCTGCTGTCGCTGGGTTTGTGGCGTGCCCCGTTGCGCCGGGGCCTGCTCTACAGCGCCCTGGCCCTGCCCTTGACCGCTGCTGTGGGCTGGGGCCTGTTTGCGCAGGACTTGCTGTACCCGTCCGCCGCCTTGGCCACCGGGGTGCTGGCGCAGACCGGGCTGGTGCTGGGCGCGCGTTACCTGCTGGAGGAGCGGGAGCGCCGACGCGTGACCCAGCTCTTTGGCCGTTATGTGTCCACCGAGGTGGTCACGCAATTGCTGTCGTCCGGCCAGAGCCCGGCGCTGGGTGGCCAGCGCCAGACCATCACGGTGCTGTTCTCGGACATCCGGGGCTTCACCACCCTGTCCGAACGCCTGCGCCCCGAAGAGGTGGTGGAGCTGCTCAACCACTATTTCGGGCGCATCTGCCCCATGGTGCTGGCCGAGGGCGGCACCATCGACAAATTCATTGGCGACGCCATCATGGTGCTGTTTGGCACCCCGCTGGCGCAGCCCGACCATGCCGACCGCGCCTTGCGCTGTGCCTTGCAGATGGCGGCGGCCGCCGAGGACTGCAAGACCTGGATGCGCGCGCGATTTGCAGGCCGTGACCTGCCCGATTTTGCGATCGGCATTGGCGTGCACACCGGTGCGGCGGTGGTGGGCACCATCGGCTCGCAGGCACGCGCCGAGTTCACCGCCATTGGGGACACGGTCAACACCGCCGCGCGCATCGAATCCCAGACCCGTGCCATGGCCTGCACCGTGCTGTGCAGCCAGGACACGCTCGACGCCTGCACCGCGCCCGTTCACACCGGCCGCACGCAAACCGTGCAGGTCAAAGGCCGTGCCCAGGCGGTGCAGCTGCACGAGTTGCTGGACCTGCATGGGGCGGACGATCCGCGCCCCATGCCCTCTTCACAAAACGATATCCACAGGAGTGCCCCCCCATGAACCCAATGGCCCGCTTGTCTGCTTGGCTGCGCTGTCTGCTGCCGCTGTTGTGGATGCTCAGTGGTGTGGCCTGGGCCCAGTTCCAGGAACAGGGGGCCCTGGTCACCCAAAGCCAGGGTGCCGTGCGCCAGGGGAGCGCTGCGCTGGTGCCTTTTGTGCGCCTGGCGCCGGGTGTGCGCCTGCAGTTGGCCGATGCCGCCCGGGTGCAGCTCTTGTACCTGGACGGGGGCCGGCAAGAGACCTGGACCGGCCCAGCCGAACTGCAGATCGGGGCCCAGCAAAGCCAGGCCAGCGGCGCCCCTGCGCAAGTGCGCCAGCTGCCACCTGCGGTTGCGCAGGCCCTGGCCCGCTCGCACGAGGTGATGGGCAACCCCCAGTCGCGCCAGGGCATGATCCGCATGCGGGCGGTGAGTGCAGCACGCGTGGCCGAGGCCCAGGCGGCCTACCAGACCTTGCGTGAACAGCTCCCGGAAGAGGACATCACCCCTGAACTTTTTTTGCTGGGCCAGCTGCTGACCTTGCGTGCCTTTGATGCCATGCGCGATCCGCTGGCCCAGTTGCTGCGCCGCCAGCCCGACCATCCCCAGGTGCAGGCCTTGCACCAGGAACTGAGCGCCGTCGCCGGGCAGGGCGGCACACCATGATGGCGCGTGGGCCCCACCAGCGCCGAAGGGGGCATGCCCTTGGTGCGCTCATGCTCTTGGTGGCCGCTTGGGGAGCGGCCAGCGCCGCCACGACGGCGCCCAATCCGACAGGCGGTGCCTGGGCACAGGCCCTGGCCCAGCGGGACGCGGGCCAGCTGAGCCTGGCGGTGCAAACCTTGCAAGCCCTGCGCGCGCAGAGCTCGGACGACCTGGCACGGGCACGCATCGACGGTGAAATCGCGCTGGCCCATGCGCTGGCCGGGCGACACGAAGCGGCGCAAGACGGGCTGGCCGCCGCAGCGAAGGCCGCGCCGGCCGGACCCGAGCGTGCCCGTTGGCAATTGCTGCTCGGGAGAACGCTGTGGGCCTTGGGCGAGCAGGGCGTGGCGGTGCAGACCTGGCAGTCCGCAGCGCTCACCCCCGGGCTGACGCCAGCCCTGGCCCTGGCGCTGCGCCTGCAACTGGCGCAAGCGCAAACAGGCGCCTCGCGCACAGCGGCCCTGCAATCACTGGCGCAAAGCCTGCTGGACGATGCGGCAACGCCCTGGGCCTTGCGCTTGCAGATGGCGCATCAGCTGCTGGATGAGGCGCGCCCGGATGACACCCGCGTGGCCGCTTTGCTGGCGCCGTCCCAAGGGGCGCCGGTCCAAGCCGTCGATGCGCTCATGCAGGCCGAATGGCTGCATGCACGGGCGCGCCTGGCCGAAGCCCAGCAGCAGTGGCCCCTGGCGCAGCAACATGCCGAGCAAGCCGTTGCCTTGCTGAGCCAAGGACCGGGGGCTTCTGCGGGTGATCTGCCCTTGGTTCTGCAGGCTCAGTTGATGCGCATCTTCCGGGCCCAGGGTCAGGCGCAGCAAGCCTTGCTCGCGGCCGAGCGGGCCATTGAGCAGATCGAGACCTTGCGGCAAGACCTGCCGATCAGCGACGAGCAGGGGCGATCCTTGTTCTCTCAGTTGCTCGAGCCGATTTACCTGGGCTTCATTGACTTGCTGTTGCCGGGCACAGGTCCCGCCGCCGGCCCGCACGAGATGGCGCGGGCCTTGCAGGCCATCGAAGGGCTGCGCCAGGCCGAGATGCAGGACTTTCTGGGCGACCGCTGCAGCGTCGACAGCCAGACCCCTGCCAGCCGTGTGCCCATGGCCGCGGGCACGGCCATGCTGTACACCTTGGCCTTGCCCGATCGCCTTCTGCTGTTGCTGCGCACCGAGCAAGGCCTTGAAGTCAACAGCCTGCCCGTGCCGCGCGCCAAATTGCGCGAAGGCGTGGTGGCGGTGACCGAGCGCCTGCGCGATGGCCTGCCCGGGCACCAGCGTTTCTCGCGCGTCCTGCACGACTGGCTCATCCAGCCGGTGGCCGACACCTTGGCGCAGCGGCGCATCGAGCACCTGGTGCTGGTGCCCGACGGCAGCCTGCGCCTGCTGCCTTTTGCGGCCCTGCACGATGGCCAGCGCTATCTGATCGAGCGCATGGCGGTCAGCACCCTGACCGGGGCCAGCATGACCAACCTCAGCCCGTCGCAGGCCGCGCGTGCCCCCATGCTCATGGCCGGGGTATCGATGCCGGGTGCGGTGCTCCAGCACCTGCCGCCCGACCTGCTCGACCCGGTGGTCCCCGGTGCTGGCGCCTCCGCCGCGCAGCGGCGCTGGCAAGCCCCAAGCGGCGCCCCCGATCCGGCTCGGCTGCGGGCCTTGCAGCAAGAGCTGGCCTTGCCGGGGGTGCGGGCCGAGTTGCAGCGCCTGCAAGGCATTGCTGGTGGTCTCGCCCTGCTCGACGAGGCCTTCAGCCTCGCGCGCTGGAGCGAGTTGGCGGGCAGCGGCCAGTACCGCGTTCTGCACATCGCCTCGCACGGCGTCTTTGGTGGCTCGGCAGAGCGCAGCTTTCTGATGGCGCATGACGACGTGCTGCGCACCGACCGCATCGAGGCCTTGCTGCAAACGCCGGCTTTGCGCCTGCACCCGATCGAGCTGCTGACCCTCTCGGCCTGCCAGACCGCCGAGGGCAACGAGCGTGCCCCGCTGGGCATTGCCGGCGTGGCCATGCGCGCCCGTGCCAAAAGCGTCATGGGCACCTTGTGGCCGGTGGCCGACCAGGCGGCCACACAGCTCATGGGCGATTTCTACCAGGGCTTGCGCCAGCAGGGACTGAACAAGGCACAGGCCTTGCGCCAGGCCCAGCGCGCCTTGTTGCAACAACCGGGCATGGACCACCCACTCTTCTGGTCTCCCTTTGTCCTGATCGGAAATTGGCAATGAAGCGCCCCCTTGCATGCGCTGCGCTGCCCGCGCTGGGTCTGTGGGTCACCGCCCTGTGCACCGGCCTGGCGCAGGCGCAAATCCGCACCGACGGCACGGCCGGCAGCGCCACCACCCTGAGCGGGCCGGCCTACAGCATCCCGCAAAGCCTGGGCCGCGTGGCCGGCAGCAATCTGTTTCACAGCTTTGCCACCTTCAACCTGGCCAGCGGCCAGTCGGCCACCTTCAGCACCACCAGCGCCTTCTCGAATGTGATTGCGCGGGTGACCGGCGGCACGGCCTCGTCCATCGATGGCCGCATGCGCCTGACCGCACCCTCGGGCAGCAAGCCCGACTTCTGGTTCATCAACCCGGCCGGCATGGTCTTTGGGCCCAACAGCAGCTGGTCGGTGCCCGGTGCCTTGCATGTCGCGGCCGCCGACTATGTGCAAATGGGCAGCGAACGCTTCATGGCCGACCCCGGCAGTGGCAGCACCTTCTCGACCGCGGCGCCGCAAGCCTTTGGCTTTCTGGGCCAGCAAGTGCCGCTGCTCAAGGTCCAGGGCGCCACCTGGCGCAACCAGGATCACGCCATCACCCTTGCGGGGGGCCAGATCGAACTGATCGACGCGGATATCGCCACCCGGCAAGGCGACATCCGGCTCGTCGCGGTGGGCGCGCAGGCCATGATGGTGCCGGTCACCGGCCCCATCAGCGGCAGCCCAAGCGGTGCGCTGACCCTGAGTGGGACCTGGGTCAGCACCGAAGCGGACGCGAGCCACCCAGGTGGCCGCATCGAGGTCCTTGGCGGCCAGATCCTGCTCACGGCCGAGAGCCTGATCCAGACCGTCAGCACCGATGTGCCAGACGGGGGCGACATCCGCTTGCACGCCAGTGGTGGCCTGCGCATCGAGCAGGGCAGCACGGTCCTGACCGAGACCTACGACCAGGGCGCCGCCGGTGCCATCCGCGTGTTCGCGCCCACGCTGCAAATCGACGGCAGTGGCTTTGCCAGTGGCGACACCGGCATCGTCAGCCAGGCCCACCCGGACAGCACGGGCGCCGCGGGCGCGGTGTCGGTCCAGATCGATGGTGAGGTGTCCATCGCGCATGGGGGACAGATCGCCTCGTATGCCTTTGGCGCGGGCGCCGCCGGCCGGGTGGTGGTGCAAGCCGGCGCCATGTGGCTGGACGGTCAGGACGCCGAGCCAGGCTATACCGGTGTGTTTGCACAGACCGATGGGGGCAGCGGGGCTGCTGGCGGTGTGACCGTCGAGGTGGCCGGTGACCTGACCCTGCAGCGTGGTGCGGAAATCTCGTCGAGCGCGCTCAACGGTGGGCAGGGCGCTGCCGGCACCGTCGACGTGCGGGTCGGCGGCCATCTGCAAATCCTTGCAGGCGCCGAAATCACCTCGGACACCTGGGGCAGCGGCCCAGCGGGCATCGTGAACGTGCAGGCGGCGCGCCTGACCTTGGATTCGCAGGGCGTCACCCATCTGCCCACCGATATCTCCAGCGATGCGGTGGCCGGATCGGGTGCAGCGGGCCTGGTGCAGGTGCAGGTCAGCGGCGAGCTCCAGATCCTGGGCGGCGCCGCCATTTCCTCGACCACGCACACCGACGCCCCGGCGGGCGCGGTGAGCGTGCAAGCTGGACGCTTGCTGATCGATGCCCGGGGCGAGAAGGATTCGCCCGCCGGCATCTTCAGCGAAACGCTGGGCGGCGCCGGTGCTGCCGGTGCGGTGTGGGTCCAGGTGGATGGCCTGCTGGAGCTGCGCCAGGGCGGACAGATTTCCTCGACCACCTTTGATGCGGGGGTGGCCGGCAGCGTGGGCGTGGAGGCAGGCCAGTTGCTGCTGCGCGATCCGGGCAGCCAGATTGCCGCGCGCGCCGATGCCGACGCCAGCGGCCAGACCGGGCAGGTGTGGGTGGCGGCGCAGCGGCTGGACATCCTTGATGGCGCCAGCCTGACCATTGCCAACGCGTCCCGCGTGAGCGACCCCTCGGTCCTGCAGCCCACCAGCTTGCTGCTGTGGGTGGGCGAGCTGCGCCTGGTGGACAGCCCCGAGGGCATCAGCGCGCGCGCCAGCGGCAATGTGGCAGCCGGTTCGCTGTCCTTGCAGGTTGGCGGCCGGGCCAGCCTGCTGCGAAGCCGCATCCTGACCCTGGCGCAGGACGGCGATGGTGGGGCGCTGCAGATCAGCGCCGACACCATGGATCTGCAACAGTCGCAGCTGCTGACCTCGGTCCTGGGCAGCAGCGGCAACGGCGGCAACATCGCGCTCGACGCGCGCGTGCTGCTGCTGCGCAACGGCTTCATCCAGGCCAACACTGCTGCCGAATTGGCGCGCGGCGGCGATGTGCAATTGCAGGTGATGCACCTGTTGCCCAGCGGGGCCCACTGGCGCCTGGGTGGGCAGACCGAGGCGATCGACTCGCAGCGCTGGTACGACAACGTGGTGCAGGCCGCATCCCCCACGGGGGTGTCGGGCCAGATCCAGCTCACCACCCCGGTGCTGGATCTGAGCGCCGCCCTGACCGGCGCCCCGCTGGCGCCGCCCAGCGACGCCCCGCTTGCGCGCAATCCCTGCGAGCAGCGCGACGGCAGCGCGCTGGTGCTCGCGGGCCGTGGTGGTTTGCCGGTCTCGCCGCGCCGTGGTTGGGCTCCCGAGGCGCCTGCCTTGTTTGACGCGGTGGCGCTTGCCCCCCGCACCCCCTCTCTGATGCTGGCAGGTCTGTCATGCCGATAACGTATTTGCACCACGCGCTGGCCTGGGCGGCACTGGCCGCCGGCTGCGCCGGCGCCGCCTCAGCCCAGACCGTGGTCCCGGTCCGCGCGCCCGCTGCTTCGTCCAGCCTGCTGCAGGACGGCGCTGCGGCGCGTGTGACCCTGGGCGAGATCGTCTGGACGGGCGCGGCCCTGTTCACCCCCGCGCAACAGACCGCGCTGGCGCAGCCTTATCTGGACCAAGCCCTCTGGCCCTGGCAAATCGAGGCCTGGCGCATGGACCTGACGCGCCACCTGGTGGCGCAAGGCTGGATCAATTCTGGCGTGCGCCTGGCGGCCGACGCCCTCACGCCCTTGCCCGACGGTCGTTGGCGCTTGCGCCTGACCGTGGTGGCCGGTGTGGTGCAGGACCTGCAGATCGATGGATTGGACGACCTGGATCCAGGCTATGTGCGCCAGCGCCTGTGGCCCGATCTGCAGGCACCGCTGCAACTGGCGCAGCTGCGCCAGCGCTACCAGCGCCTGCTCGAGGATCCTTTGCTGCGCCAGGTGAACCTGCAGGTACAGCCTGGCGATGCGCCAGGTACCGCGGTCCTGGCGGTGCAGGTGCAGCGCGCGCCAACGCTTCAATGGCGCCTGAGCGCTGGCAACGACACCCCCCCGTCCATCGGCGGCCATGCGCTGGGCGTGCAAGCCACCTGGCGCAATTTGGGCGGCTGGGGCGATGCCTTGCAATGGTCGGTGCAGGCGCCGCCCGATCGCCCAGAGGACGCCCGCCACAGCCTGTCGTGGCGCTGGCCGTTCAAGAACAGCGGCGTGTGGCTCGATGCGCAAACCGAGCGGGGCCGTGCGGCGGTGGTGGAGGGCGATGCCCAGCAACTGGACATCCGCAGCCAATTGGTGCGACACGAGCTGGGGCTCGGGCAGCAACTGCGCGACGATGGGCGCAGCCAGTGGACCCAGGGCTTGTCGGTGAGTTGGCGCCAGCACCAGACCACTTTGGCCGGCGAACCTTTTTCTTTTGTGCCCGAGGAGGCCTTGGGCCGCACCAAGGTGCAAACCCTGCGGGCGTGGCAAGAGCTGAGCGTGCGCGACCCGCAGGCGGTGCACAGCGTGCGCGCCACCTTGTCCTGGTCGCACCGGGTGGCCTTGGGGGGGGAGGCTGCGCCAGGGGCTGCCCCCATCGAGACCGGGTTCCTGAATGTTCAGGCGCAGACCGCACGGCGCCTCAACGACGACGGCCTGCAGTGGCAGGCGCGCGTCCTGTGGCAATGGAGCCCGACCCCGTTGATGGCCCTCGATCGGCTGGCTTTGGGGGGCGTGCAGACGGTGCGGGGTTTTCGCGAAAACCAGCTCGTGCGCGATCGGGGTCTGGTGCTCTCGACCTCACTCGATTGGGCGCAGCCCACCCAGTTGCCAGGATTGCCTGTGTTGCACTGGATTCCCTTTGTGGATTGGGGCCGCGGCCAGAACGTGGGCCAGCCGGTTCAAGACCTGGCGGCCACTGGGGTGACCTGGCGCTGGCAATGGCAGCGCACGCGCCTGGAAGTAAGCAAGGCCTGGCGCCTGTCAGCCCCCATCCCCCGACCCAGCCCAGCCCGGCTGCAGGACCGGGGCTGGCATGTGCAGTGGGTGATGACACGCTAAGGCCGGTTGGGGGCTTTACCCAGCTGGCGACAATTCGCGCATCACGTGTTCCCGCAGCGCCAACAGCTGGCGCGCCAGCGCCCGTCGGCTGGGCGCGTCGGGGGCATGGCTGTCGTCCAGGCTCAGGTTGAGCGCGTAATGGCCTTCGGCCAGCACCAGCGGCGTCGCCAGGGCCAGCACCCCCGGCTGCCATGAGGCCTGGCACCAGCCGTGCGCGGCCACATGCGCGCAGGCCTCGTCCATGGCCGCGCGCAAGGCCGGCCAGTCGCGCGCGCTGTGGCGCTGGCGCAGGGCGCGCAGCAACTGCTCGCGCGCGGGCTCCTCCAGACTGGCCAGGTGCGCATGACCCAGCGAGGTCAGCGCGATGGGAATGCGCTGGCCCGAGACCACCTGGCGCAGCGCCGCCCGGCGGTGATGACGCAGCGACTCCAGGTACACCATGTCCAGGCCATCCGGGGCGGCCAGGCCCACGTTCAGCCCCTGCTGCAGGGCCAGCGCCTGCATGTGCGGCCGCGCCACCTGCAACAGGCGAGAGCCGGTGCGCATGGCATGCGCCATGCTCAGCACCGACGGCGCCAGGCTGTAGGCCCGGGTCTGTGGATCGACCTGCAACAGGCCCTCTTGCACCAGGGTCTGCGCGAGCCGGCTGACGGTGGCTTTGGACAGACCGGTCTGCGCCACCAGCTCGGCATTGGACACACTGGTCCAGCCTGGCCGAAAAGCCCGCAGGATCAGCAGGCCCCGCGCCAAAGAGCGGTTGAGCGGGGTGCCGCCAGCGCGGCGGCGGGGGGCATTGGGTTCCATGGCCAGTTCGACAGTGTTTCAAAGGTTGAAACATGATAGCGCGCAAGAACCGTGGCGGGGTCTATGCTTGTCGCATCAACATTCCCCAACAGGAGACCTTGCATGCGCCGCAACCTGCTCAAAGCCGCCCTGGGCCTGGCCGCCTGGCCCCTCGTGTCGCAACCGGCCCTGGCCCTGAGTCCAGACCGGCCGGTCCGGATCATCGTGCCCTTTGCCCCAGGTGGCGGCACCGACCTGATCTCGCGCACCCTGGGCGCCGCCATGGCCCAGGCCCTGGGCCAGCCGGTGATCATCGAGAACAAGCCGGGTGGTGGCACCGTCATCGGCACCGATCTGGTGGCCAAGAGCGCGCCCGATGGGCACACCCTGGTGATGGCCACGTTTGCGCACGCCATCAACCCCAGCCTTTTGCCCAAGCTGCCCTTTGACACCGAGCGCGCGTTTGCGCCCGTGAGCCTGATCGGGCGTGGCCCCAATGTGCTGCTGGTGCGCACCGACAGCCCCTGGCGCAGCGTGGCCGATGTGCTGGCCGCCGCACGGGCCAAGCCCGGCGCGCTCACCTATGCCTCGCAAGGCAACGGCACCTCGGCGCATCTGGCGGGCGAGATGTTCTGCAACCTGGCCCGGGTGAACATGCAGCACATTCCCTACCGCGGCGCCGGCCCGGCCCTGACCGATCTGATGGGCGGGCAGGTGGACATGATGTTTGCCACTGCGGCCGCTGCCTCGGCACAGATTCCGGGCGGCAAGCTGCGTGCCCTGGCCGTGACCAGCCCCGACCCGGCCCCGGCCTTCAAGGGCGTGCCGCCCGTCGCGCAAAGCGTGCCCGACTATGCGGTCGAGAGCTGGTACGGCCTGTTTGCGCCGGCCGGCACGCCCGCGGCGTCCATCGAGCGCCTGCTGCAGGCGGTGCGCCGATCGGTGCGCGCCCCCGAGTTCGTGCAGAAGATCGAGGCCGAAGGCCTGAACGTGGTGGCCAGCGACCCTGCCGAACTGGCGCGCTACGTCAAGGCCGAAGAACAGCGCTGGCGCAAGATCGTGCGCGAGAACAACATCAAACCCGACTGATTCCCCAGGACCTCTCACCATGGATTTCTCTTTCCTGCAGTGGCAGGTGGACGATGGCATCGCCACCCTGACCCTCAACCGCCCCGACAAGCGCAACGCCATGAGCGACGACATGCGCAGCGAGTTCATCGTCGCGCTCGAGCATGTGGCCGCGACGCGCGCCATCCGCGCGCTGGTGCTGACCGGTGCGGGCGAGGCCTTCTGTGCGGGCGGCGACATTGCGGGCATGAAGCGCCGCATGCAAGCGCCCCCGGGCGAGGTGGCCTTCAACGGCTGGAGCCGCCAGCAGCGCGTGCACCACACCCAGATGCTGCTGCACCACTGCCCCAAACCGGTCATCGCCGCAGTCAACGGGGCCGCCTCGGGCCTGGGGGCCGACACCGCCATGGCCTGCGACTTTGTGATCGCCAGCGAGGCGGCGCAGTTTGCCTGGTCCTACATCCACCGCGGCATCGTTGCCGATGGCGGCGGCATGTACTTTTTGCCGCGCCGCGTGGGCCTGTCCCGCGCCAAGGAACTGATTTTCAGCGGCCGCACCGTCTCGGCCAACGAGGCCTTGCAGCTGGGCATTGCCGACCGCCTGGCCGCGCCCGATCAATTGCTGACCCAAGCCCAGGCCTGGGCGCGCGAACTCAGCCACGGCTCGCCGGCCGCGCTGGCCCTGAGCAAAAGCATCCTCAACCGCAGCTTCGAGTCGAGCGATCAGCAGGTCTTCGCCCAGGGCTCGATGGCGCAGGGCATGGCCTACACCAGCAGCGAGCACCGCGCCTCGGTCGAGGCCTTTTTGGCGCGCAGCGCCGCACGAAAGGCCGGTTGATGGACGCCGCCCTGCAAGCCCTGCTGCGCCCGCGCAGCGTGGCCCTGATCGGCGCCTCGGGCGATCCTGGCAAGACCTCGGGTCGGCCGCTGGCCTATTTGCGCAAGCACGGCTTTGCTGGCCGCATCTACCCGGTCAACCCCAAGCTCGCGCACATCGATGATCTGCGCTGTTACCCCGACATCGCCAGCCTGCCCGAGGTGCCCGATGTGGCCATGCTGCTGCTGGGCGCGCAGCGCACCGAAGCGGCGGTGCGCGAACTGGCGGCGCTGGGCACGCAGGCGGCCATCGTGCTGGCCAGCGGCTATGCCGAAACCGGCGAGCAAGGCGGCCAGCGCCAGCGTCAGCTGCGCGAGGCCGCCGGCGCCATGCGCCTGTTGGGCCCCAACACCATCGGCCTGGTCAACCTGACCGACGGCATCATGCTCTCGCCCTCGGGGGCGCTGGAGATGTCGGGCCTGCAGCCCGGCCCGATCGGCGTGATCTCGCAAAGCGGCGGCATTCTGGGCGCCTTGCTCTCGCGCGCCAGCGCCCGGGGCATTGGCCTGTCCAAGCTGGTGGCCACCAGCAACGAGGTCGACCTGGAGCTCTCGGACTTCATCGACGCGCTGGTCGACGACCCGGCCACCCAGGTGTTGGCCCTCTACATCGAGACGGTGCGCGATGTGCCGCGTTTTCGGGCCGCCTGCGCGCGCGCCCGGGCGGCGGGCAAGCCCATCGTGGCTTTCAAGGTGGGCCGCTCCGAGGCCGGGGCGCGGGCAGCGGTCTCGCACACCGGCGCGATGGCCAGCGCCGACCGCATGGTCGACGCCCTGTTCGCGCAAACCGGCGTGCAACGCGCGCCCAGCCTGAGCGGGCTGCTTGACATGGTGGCGGCCCTGGCGGCCGGGCGTCGCTATGGCGGACCGCGGGTGGCGGTGCTTACCTCCACCGGCGGGGCCGGCACCCTGGTCTGCGACAGCTTGGGCCTGGCCGACTTTGCCTTGCCCGCGCCCGATCCGGTCACCGCGCAGGCCTTGCGCGACCTGCAAACCGGCGAGGAGGCGGTGCTCGACCGCAATCCCATCGACGTCACCCTGGCCGGCCTGCAGCCGCAGCTCTTGCGCGGCGTGATCCGATGCCTGCAAGACAGCCCCAGCTACGACGCGCTGGTGGTCATTGCCGGCTCGTCGGCCCTGGCCCAGCCCGAGCTGATGGCCAATGCCATTGGCGAGTGCCTGCCGCGCTCGGACAAGCCGGTGCTCGCCTATGTGAGCCCGCATGCCCCGCAGGTCTTGGCCGCGCTGACCCGCCGTGGTGTGCCGGCATATGCCGACACCGACGCCTTGGCCTTGGGCCTGGGCGCTTTGCGCCAACAGGCGCGGGCGCAGCGGCCCGAGACCGAGGCACCAGGGCTGCCCACGTGCGCCATGCCCGAGGTGCTGGCCCAGGCACATGGCAGCCTGAACGAGGCGCAGGCCAAGCAGGTCTTTGCCGCCTTCGGCATTCCGGCCGTCCCAGAGGTGGTGGTCCACAGCGCCGAGGCGGCCCAGGCGGCCGCACAGCGCCTGGTCGAGCAGGGCGGTGGTGCCGGGGCGCGCTTTGCGCTCAAGCTGCTGTCGGCCGAGATCACGCACAAGAGCGATGTGGGCGGCGTGCAACTGGGCCTTCAAGCGGACCAGGTGGCCCAGGCCTGGCACGATGTGTCGGCGCGCGTGCAGGCACACACCGGTGCCGCGCCCACGGCCTGCGTGTTGCAAGAAATGGCCAGTGGGGTCGAGATCATCCTGGGCATGCACCGCGACCCGCTGGGCAGCGCCGTCATGGTGGGCTTGGGCGGGGTCAGTGCCGAGCTGTTTGGCGACACGGCCCTGGCCATGCTGCCGGCGCAGGGTGGTTTGGCGCCGGCGCAGGCCTTGGCGCTGTTGCAATCGCTCAAGAGCTGGCCGCTGCTGGACGGCTGGCGCGGACGGCCCAAGGCCGATGTGCCGGCCCTGGTGCAGGCGGTGGTGGCGTTTTCGGGGATGGTCGCCCAGTTGGGCGAGCGCTTGCAGGAAGCCGAAATCAACCCACTCTTTGTGCGGCCCATGGGGCAGGGCGTGTTGGCTGCCGATGGGGTGTTGGTGCTGAGTTGACGGGGCAGGGGGCGGGTGTGTGCAACACGGTGGACGCACCGCCCGGCTTTGGGGTAAGCTTGCGCCCCTTGTCTTGAATAAAAACGACTGCCGACGCCTCGCCATGGACGCCGCCCTGCCTGCCATTCCCGCAAAGCGCTACTTCACCATCGGAGAGGTGGGCGAGCTCTGCGGCGTCAAGCCGCATGTGCTGCGCTATTGGGAGCAGGAGTTCACCCAGTTGCGGCCCGTCAAGCGACGGGGCAATCGCCGCTACTACCAGCACCACGAGGTGCTGATGATCCGCCGCATCCGGGACTTGCTCTACGACCAGGGTTTTACCATCAGCGGCGCGCGCAACAAGCTGCAGGAGCAGGGCCGCAGCATTGGCTTGAGCCATCCGCCTGCAGAACCGACAGGCACGTTTGCCGGCATGGCCGGCCCGCCTCTGCTGCCCTTGCAACTGCCGCCCACCGACACCCCCGTCGACGAACTGCGCAGCCAGTTGCTTGAAATCCGAGAAATCCTCAGCCTCTGACCCGAAAAGGCCCATCTTTCGGGCTATAATTCAAGGCTTCGGCGTGTAGCGCAGCCTGGTAGCGCACTTGCATGGGGTGCAAGGGGTCGCGAGTTCGAATCCCGCCACGCCGACCACCATCACACGGGCGACAAATCCTAGATTTGTCGCCCGTTTTCTTTTGCGCCACACCGATCGTGTCTGCGCCACGCCCCCCTCAATCGGATCAGCCGCCTGCGTTCGGACGCGCCCCTTGCATGCGATCCAGAGCGCTGTCTCCCCCCATTTTTGCGTTTGCTGGTGCGAAGGCCTGTGAATTTTCCAGTGCCGTATAAATAGATGATTGATTCATATAATTTGATTGATAATCAAACAATAGTTTCAATACATCAAGGGCAGGCAGGCATGAGCAAATTCACCCAGTACGTTATTCAATTCGGCACCAACTTTGTCGACTTGACCCTGGCTTTTGATCCCGATGTGACCTTGCAGGGCCAGGACATTGCCGTCAAAGGTAGCAACGGCGTCGATGTGGTCTATGCGGATGGGCGCTTCAATCTGGACTTCACCGAGTCCCTGGTCGGGATGGACCTGATCCTGCTCAGGGGACTGCAATCGGATTTCATCCCCTCTGCCTGGGGCAACTGTCTCAAGCTGACCCGTGCCGATGGGACGTATGTGATCGCAAGTCAAGGGGACTGTTGATTCATTTTGAAAACTGAGCCAATCTGAGGCGAATTCACGGCGAAATTTGAGCCACGTTAACCGCATATCCTGCTTATTTTTTGGGCAGGAGCGTGCAGGAGTGATTAACGTGGGAACA